>JACLAC010012619.1_pt1 | contig 12147 bp, 14 predicted proteins | sample 8027881 | NCBI WGS metagenome assembly JACLAC01 (sample SAMN15725517, study PRJNA655200) | protist metagenome | isolation source: fluorescence activated cell sorting (FACS) single amplified genomes of... | place: Spain: Blaines Bay Microbial Observatory, Mediterranean Sea | collected 2016-01-19 | reverse complement strand
ATCATCAATCATACATACAATAGATTCATATCATCATTTTCATATTTTGAAAGAGAGAGAGAGAGAGAGAGAGATTCGAAAGATCGAGAAAAAACGTAAAACGTTCATCGAGAGATTGAGATTTCAAAGATAGAGAGAGATTATAGATTTTGATAATTCTCCGTAAAACAATCTCTCTGCGTATTGTACATCATCAATCATACGTACATACATATCATCATTTTCAAAATTGTATTTTTGAAGAGAGAGAGATTGTTAAAAACGTAAAACGCTCACGAAGAAAATTTCGATTCTTAGAACTGTTATCCTTGAGGAGATTGTGATGTTCGTATCGAGACCTGAAGTGCCTCTCTCGATACCTCCACCGGAGGAAGAGAAATCTTTCTGGTGGGAAGACCTTGAGACTAAGCTCGAACCTCCTGGACGTCTTCCACCACGACGCATTACTACGAGAATTCCCAATGTGATGCGTGCAACGATCAATGCGTGTGTCAAAGGTGATCTCAAAGAGCTCACGCTTCTCATAGAGAAGAAGATGAATCTGAATCAATCTGTCGCTGCGGAGTCGTGGCGACCTCTACATTTTGCAGCGTGTGTGGGTTCCATGGTGGTGACGAGAATCCTCGTCTGTTGTCGAGATGTGGAGTTGAATGCGCTCACCGATGACGGGAGTACACCTTTGTTCTTAGCATGCCAGCACGGGCATCACGCTTGTGTACGATGGCTTCTTGCTGGAGGGGCTGATCCGAACATTACGGACTCGGGAGGTCGCTCCGCTTTGATTATCGCTGCAGCAAATGAGAACAGAGACAACATTCTACTTAGCTTGCTTGCGAATCACGCGGACGTGAACATCAGAGACAGGCATGGTATGACTGCACTGTCGTACGCCATCGCTCGTGGTGATGCTCCTTCTGTGGCACTGCTTCTTCATGCGGGTGCGGATGCGAAGCAGCGTAGTGCGTCAGGAATCTCCGCTTTGCACTGTGCAGTGTGGCGTGGAAATGAAACGATCGTACGTTATCTCATCAGTCACGGTGCATCCCCATCGGATCTGGATCGATCGGGAAAATCACCATGCGAAATTGCAATCACACACGGAAATGTCGAATGTCTTGCTGTTCTTCTTGGTGCTGGTGCACGTGTCGACATGTGTCTCATGGACACAGCAGCACAGTTGGAGCATTCGATTCGAATTCGTGAATGCGTTCGAATGCTCCTTCTTTCGAGACCCGAGTCCAAGTATTGGCCGATACGCGTGTTTCGTCATGCTTCCTCAGCGCAATATACCGACTTGAGTCGAATGGTCTGGTACGCTGTGACCTTTACTCGTATCCCAGATTTAGATCTGGTCAGGGCGTACACGGAAGCACCAAGTGAGAGGCGTCAAGTTCTCGCACGTGTCATAATCAAACGTCGTCGTCAGTGGCGCGTTGCTTTGGACATGTTGATCTTGTCCTCCTCGTCTCGACGAGATCTCGAACGTACGGTACGGGCCTGCGATGCAGCATGTGCCAGGAAAACCCAGCTCGGACGTATGTGCACGCGATGTCTGTGGCTTCGTCTGGAGCGTGAACGATTGAGAAGGAAACGAAAAGGTGGATACTGTATATTACAGAAACTTCCGACCGATATTTGGTCGCTCGTGTTCGGTGCTGACGCGTTTCTTCCTGTTTGGAGTATATGGATTTATTGATGGATTGGTTGACTTTTGTGTAAATAATTTGTAAATAATAAGTTGGTCTTTTTTTGTAAATAAATTAGTTGTTTTGCTTGATGTGCTTGAGAAGTTCGCTTCTCCATGTCGACGAGGGATGTGAGACACGGATCCTCCGGGACTGCTCTGAACTGTCTGCGGATAATGGATCATAGGGCTGGTCGTGCTCGAAATACAGGTCGAGTCTGGATTGTACGTCTCGATCGTGTCCGAGACGTTCGGGCCACTCGATCAGACAAAGCACTCGTCCTTCATTGTCGTCTCCTTTCCGGAACGAAATTCCCAGAACATCAAAGTTACTGTCCTCACTCAATCTGTACAAATCCGCGTGAAGCACTCTCGTCTCGTTCTCGCCGTCGTACTCGTTCACCAAAAGATAGGTAGGTGACGGTACGTCCACGTCCTGTCCCACGATCTCTCTCACGAACCCTCTGGAAAACACACTCTTTCCACTTCCCACATAACCGTTCAGACAAAGTATTCTCGTACTCGGTTTGACATCCCTCGTCAAGAACCACTTTGCGAATCGTGAACCCAACCTCTCCGTCTCCTCCTCCGTCTTTGTCACGAACGTCGTACTTGTACAGAATCGTCGATATCGAAGTATTCTTTGCATTGTCTTTGAAATGATTTGTACGTGTGTGTGTGTGTGTTTGTGTGTGCTTATCTATCTATCTATGAATGTATGTATGTGTATGTGTGTGTTGCTTATCTATGTATGTGTGTGTGTGTGTGTATGTGTGTGTATGTGTGGTATGTGTATGTATGTGTGTGTGTGTGTGTGTTCCCAATATGGTTGAATATCTCTCTCTTTATCTCTCTCAATATGATTTTTCTTGGACGATCGATCGTTTTACGTTTTTTTTACTTTTTTTACGTTTTTTATGTTTCTCTCTCTCTCTCTCTCTCTCAAAGTCAGATGAATCTATGTATGTATGGTTGATTGATGATGTACAATAGGAAGAGATTGAACAAAAAATTATGAATGAAAATCTCTACTCTCTCTCTCTCTCTCTCTCTCTCTCTCTCTCTCTCTCAATCTAGCACCTCTCTCTCCTCAATAAACGTTTCAAAGCGACGAGCATCCATTCTCATTATCTATACAATCCTTCATTATCTATACATCTATACATTCTCTGCTGAGAGACGACAATCAGCTTCGGAGAGAGGACTGTGGTGAAGGCTCTCGAATTTTTGAATGAAATCTCTACTCTCACTCTCTCTCTATCTATCTATCAATCTAGCACCTCTCTCTCCTCAATAAACGTTTCAAAGCGAGCATCCATTCTCATTATTTATGTACATTCTCATTATCTGTACAATCCTCCATTATCTATACATTTTCTGAAAGAGACGACAATCATCTTCGTGGTGGAGCAGATGTCAAATTTGAGAAAGATCTCCCCTCACATTCATTCCAACACACTCTAAGAGAGAAAGAGAGAGAGAGAGAGATTGTAGAGAGAGAGAGAGAGATTATCTAGAAATAGGTCCGTTAGAAATCTGAGTTTCTTCTTTTCAAATTTTGATTGATTAGAACTCATCACACACGAAGATATCGCGGATATCGACGTCGCAAAAGATAGACTTAGTAGTAAAAAAAGGTGTAAGAATGAGTAGTACTAGTAGTAGTGATACAAAGCCAAGTAGTAGATCTCGTGCGGAGGTGAGCAGGTTCACCTTGTATTCACCTTTGGTTGCGAGAAGAAGGGAGAGTTTCGTGCAGCAGACCAGGTGTTACGCTTGCGCCAAAGTCTTTTCCAAGATCACGAGACACAGACATCACTGCAGAAAGTGTGGAAACTCGTTCTGTGCGGCATGTGCATCATCAAGACTTCATTTTACCAAGGTATCGGGTGTACGTAAATTGTAATCCTCCACACATCATCCAACGCACACATTAACACGAACGCGCAGCCGCCCGGCGGAGTCAAAGCGAGACGAGTGTGCGATTCTTGTCTTTTGGAAACACAGATGGAAATAGAACCCGTGGCCATGCTTCGTAGTAATGATGTGGTGATCACAGGACAGAGTGTGAAGAATGTGAAAGTGGATGAGGTCTCACACAAGAAAATAGTGACTAAGGTGCCTCCACTGTTCTTTGATGGTAAGACCAAGAGCAAGTATCTAGCTGTGTTGGTAAGAAGTTGGAGTCGTCTTGCCAAGCACAGACAGCGTGTGGTGGAAGCTGCAAAGACGAATCGTGAGCGTGTTGCGGTGTTGTATGCACGTGATATTTTGAGCATACACAAAGGATCGCTCTTGAATTCGATCGTAATCACAGCACGTATTGGTACGAGTCGTGGTAGTTCCGGTAATATAGAGATGCAAGTCAAGGAGGGATCGTTGAAATTCTTGAGTTTCAAGGATGCGTTGAGATGGCGAGCTACTTTACTTCGTCTCTCCGCTTCGGAGGACAATAAAGATGACTCTTGTTTGATCATGATACCTCCGGATCTCGCAACATCGAACAATTTAGACGTGAGTATCACAGATTCGGGTGCGCAACTTACGTACGTAGTGTTCGTCGAAAATCAAGTCTCGAATGCAAAATCGATTATGACACCAACGCTCGAACACAGGTACGCACAACAGATTGGATATTGGTTAGGTACGGACAACAGTCCTTCGACGACGGAGTATGATGATGAGGACACCTCATCCTCGGATGAGGGTCATTCGAAGCTTCTTCAAAATGTGTTGAAGAGTAAAAAACGAAAATCTCGAAAGAAGCTTGATGATTGGACTTCGAGCACTTCGTTCTCGAGTGCAGATTTCAATACGTACGCTCGTACTGTACGTAGTGTTATCTATTCCACAGCACCGACACTCCAACACCAACACTCGAACACCAACACTCCAACACCAACACCAAGCAACCAACACAGGTACGACGCATCACAAACAAATCCACACGAGCTCGTGTGTATCAACGTCCTACATTTCTCGGTATCGTAGCCAAATGTCAGGGCAAGCCCGCGGATGGTGAAGCTTCGACACGTGATATTCACGTCATGCCTCAGGGTATGTATTCAGATATATTCGGATATTGCGAGACGAGAAATGCGGGAAAGAGTGCACGAAATGAGGATATGGCCTTGTTTTGTGAGAACGAAATGAAAATTCAGAACTCACTTCAACGTTATCGTATTTGGGGTATTTTCGACGGACACGGCGATTGGGATGTCGCGTTGGCAGCGTCAAACGTTTTCGAGACTGCGTTTCGTTTCAGTCTTGAGGATGCTGAACACGCGTCGCAGTTAAGAAGAGACGGTGTTCGATGGACATCTTATCTTCCGGCTGCTCTGAAGCGTGCGTTTCGTTTCATGGACGACGAGCTCATGCGTCTCTCTGAGGACAGTGTGAGACGTGGATATAACCGATTGGACGGGGGTTGTGCTGCGGTGGTGGTGGTGGAGATGGGAGGTTTGTTTTGGATTGCTAATTGTGGTGACTCCGGTGCGACTGCGGTCGTGACTTCTACACTTGAGGAAAAAGAAGAGGAGGAGAAGGAGACGAGCTTCTGCGTATTGGACGTGACGGAACCACACACGATCGAATCGGAACGAAAACGACTTCAAGCTGTAGCGTATCAACATCCTGAACTTCTCGGTGGTGCCTTCTCGAGACGTATCTTCGAGCCACCCCCAGGAAGACGAAAATGGAAAGGAAGTTTTATTCCGAACAAGGAGGATATAGGAATGGAAACGATGGCTTACGATCACTTCTCCGATGTGCTTGTCAAGACCATAGTGACGAAAGAGGATGTGATTGCGGAGAGCGCGAAAGGTGACAAAATCGTACGTTTATCCCGAACATTTTTTTCTCGTTGTTCGTACTGACAATTCCATCTTGAACAGGCGCAGAAAATGCCCATGATATCAGGTGAAGCACCGTTCATGAGACTTCTTGGTATAACGAGATGTGCACGAGGTCTGGGAGATTTCTATCTCAGTGCGTGTGACAGATCACGAGATGTCAAGATAAAACCTTTTCTGAAATGCGAACCCGACATTACGGTCATCTCGACAAATCCCATTCGTATCTCGAAGTTCAGCAATGTTCGAAGACAGCTCTCGAACGAAAAACGTAGAGATGTCGCTACTGCGACTGCAAAACTTTTGGGCAGTGTTATGGATATCGGTGGTGGTGGTTTCGAAGGAGAGAAAGAAGAGGATGAGGAAAATGTTGTTCCGATCGTGTTTTCGAATGCCACGGACTCGGAGTTTGAGACTCTTGGTCTGAAAAAATCTGGAAAGGAAGGTGAAGGTATTCGTGCACCCATACTTCTTCCGTCACCCAAGAAAAAGGAAAAGTCCGAGAATCTTGTTCAGCGTTTTCGTGAATTCTCCACCACAAAAGATGTTCTGAACGTACGTGGTGTTCGAGCGCGAAGCGCGAGAATTTCAATATGTTCACTTTTTCATGTCTCTATTATGCTACTCAAATTACAAGAATATCCATCGTATCGCTCACTCATACCGCAAGAAAGTCACTCGAAAATCAATGCTCGAGTGCACACTCGATTGTGACGAATACTCAACTCGGGCTTCGCGCTCGAACACAGGTACCATCAAGAGATAAGATGCCGCGTACACCACCGCTTGAGGAGGAGCAGAAACCGAAGGAGAAGAAGCGTCCAGATTTGAGTGACCCTCGTCAGCGTCTTCTTGCGTACGTCTTGTTCGAGCGAATGTCACATGTATCACTCTCTCATATCACAAGAGAATGACTGACACTCTCCAACACGAACAGGTACGGTCAACTGACCACTACTGTTGTCAAGAACTGTTGGATGCTGAAACAAGTAAACGAAGATGAAAAGGGGGATGCCTCAGATGCATTCTTAATTCTTGCGTCCGATGGTCTGTACGATGTCTTGAAACCCGATGAAATTCAGAAAATCGTGTGTGAGACGATTCGCAAGAATTCAATGAATCCGAATCAACTCAACGAAGCAGCCAAGGCATTGATCACTCGTGCTCGTGGAACGGCTGTACACACTGAACTCGGAGCGCACTGGCCGTATCCCCCAGCTGCATCACACGATGATGTTTCTGTATTCGTTATTCGCTTGCCTCCTCCAGTGTTACCTCATCAAGCATGATTATTTGTATTGTTACTTAAAAAATATACACGAAACTAATACTCATCGCTATAATTATCATTTTCCTCCTCTACTTCGTCTTTCGGCTCCTCATCGGAAGACGACGAACTAGAACTACTACTACTTGAATCATGATCCTTTACAGCGGCATCATTCTTCTTCTTCCGTTTCTCCTTTCTCTTCCTCATCATCTTATCACGTTTCAACTCGTGCTCGAACTTTACAATCCAAGGATGTGTGTCTTTCAATTTGTGGGGTGGTGCTTTCAGTGCCTTTACGCATTGAAGCACAACCCTTCGACCCTCACTTCTCTCTGCTTCGTTCGCCCCACCAAACATCAGAGATACTCCGTAATTACCACGTGTGTTTCGAGTCAGAAGATCCCTCGGTCCTTTCTGTTTGCTCAGCTGTGCAAGAGCACGAAGGAATAGTTTCTTCGCCTCTGCGTCTTTCTTGTTTTGATGTAACAGAAAGGCTAGATTGTTCACGGAAGTGACTGTGGCAGGTTTGTTCGAGCCGAGTACACGTTCGCGGGTACTCAGAACTTCACGAAAGATGTCCTCAGCCTACGTTAAAATTTCAGGTTTCTGGAATTCAAATTTTAGGAAGAGGAAGAGGTTCTCATCGTACTCTATTCAGATTGAGATCGTAAAGAAAGAACAAAGAAAATAATTAAAATAGAAAAATGTATTTAGAACTGTTGAAATACAGATTCGGTGTGGTGTTGGTTCATCTCTGCGTCATCTGTCTGGCCGGAGAAGCCTATCACGAGAACGTGAGGGCTCATTTGGACTTCAGAGACTTGAGGGCAGAGGTGAGTGTGAGGAATCAAATGTTGAGAGAGAAACGAGATGAGTTTCAAGCACTCTACGCGTTGAGTGTGTTGTGTGTCGTTTGGGAACTCGTATCGGTGTGTACGGGATTGAGCTCGTTCTCGAGAATTCCCTCGGTTTTATCCATCACTTTGAACGCTTTGGGGATTATCGTGACATTGTGGTATTGTGTAGATGCTTGGCCCTCAAACTATTTCGTGGGCATTTTTCTTCTCTTTAGTTTTCTTCCCGCTTTGATCGATGATGGATATTTCTCGTTTTACACGTGTTTTTATAAGGCGACGCGCGTTCGATTTGAAAATTGTTGTAGACGTAGAAGCGAGGAGGAGAACAATAGATACATGAAACTCAAGAATAAGGGTGATGATGAGGAGTATGAGGATCAGAATACACCGAGAGAAGACGACACGAAAGCCAGTTCAGAGGAGGACACGGATGGATCTGAGGAGGAGGAGGAGGAAGAAGAGAAAAAGAGAGATGAGTCGGAGTCGGAGTCCGAAGAGGAGGAGAAGAAGTAGAGTTCGTAGAGGAAGTCACGTTCGTGTGTGTTATATATAACTTACTTTAAGATTTGCTCTTGAAAAAAAAAATGGTTTACTTGCCCCACACACCCATCAACGCAGTTAATGTTCCGACACCTGCAACACCAGCGACTACCCAGTATGCACCTTTGGATTTTCGAAACACCCAGTTCATGTTCTCTAAAGCTCTCTCACCACGACTCTGATTCGATCGATCCTCTCTTGTCCAAGGAGCTGGTGTTTCCTCGATCTCTAGCATACTATCGGAACCCCGAATGGGCTGTTGTTGTTCTTGTGTCTTCTGTACTTCGTCTTCTCCTTCGACATTCGTCTCGGACTTCTCCTCAACAACAGGAACCACACCCGCGAGCTCCTCAAGTCGTTCCTTTGCCTCCTCCTTCGTCTCGAACTGTCCTACATATTTTCCGTCCGGTCCATGAGCCTGGAATTTTCCGTTGTCACCTCTAACGTGAATCCTACCGTATGCCTCGTGTACCTACATTTTGTTTTGGTGGGGTGGAGTGAGTAAGGAAACAACGATTCATATTACAAATCCGATCGACCCATAGCCGACTCATACATATTGAGACTGAGTGAGTCACATATAAACACTCAACCATGAGTGATTGTTCCACACTCTTCTCACTTCACATAGAGACAGATCAAAGAGAGGGAGAGTGATGCTAATCGAATAACGTACGGAGCTCATACCGCTGCAATATCTGGCGGAAACGACGTTTCGACGTCGTATCGCTCCTCTTCCGAATCTCATCATCATCATCCTACTCTTTACCTTTGTTCAAAATATGAGACAAAGTCTTATTCTTTGTGTTGGATTTTGGTTATGGAGATTCGATTTGAGATTCGATTGTTGAGACTCTTTTATGAGACTCTTTTTGAGATTGTATAGAGTGTGTGCGGTCAGTGCGACGTTGAAACGGCGTGTGGAGTTCGAGGATGAATTACATCATAATCACCATACACCATCATCATCATATATGGAGTTCACAATATATGAAAAAGGAAAGAAGTGTTGTGGATGTGTTATGGTATAAAGAAAAAATTGAGATTCGATTTGATTCGATTGTTGAGACTCTTTTTTGAGACTCTTTTTGAGATTGTATAGAGTGTGTGCGGTCAGTGCGACGTTGAAACGGCGTGTGAGTTCGAGAATTATGCGTTTTCATGTGTGTGGCAACAACCATTCTCTCACTCATCTCTCACAATCCAAAAACCTCAGGAAGAAGAGAAACGCAAGAATCAAAACCGACAGAACATCATACGTAAGATTACTCGTACTTCGTGTATTTTTACTTCTTCTTCTTCAATTCTTAAATTATTGTCATTTTATTATCCACGACGAGAACCCATCAATCCCGAACGCTTCGAGTGCAGCGTCATCAAACGATGCACGTTCTCCAATCCACCACCATCCTTAACTACATCTACTAATATATCCACTGCTTCCTGTTCCATCGCCAGCGCTTCGTCTCGAACGACGTGAAGTTTATGTATCTCGTCCAGAAGATTGGTCAGAACAGGCAGAGCTCGAGGACGATGTAACCGAAGCACTTTCTCAAGTTTTCTCAACGTCTTTCTCAAGGTCACGCTCCAGTCTCTTCTACTGTTGGACTCGTCCTCGCTGCTACCGTTATGACGATGCTGCTGTCGAAGTCCGAAATGACTGCAAACTTTCGATGTATAGACACGTTCGGAGTCTTCGTGAAGTTGCTCTCTTAACATTTTAACCTCCTCAAGCATACCCTTTCGTTCATCCTCCAGAGCATGTACACGACGTTGTAGATTCAACTCGGAGACATTGGACCTACCTACACGATATTCGTTTTCACGAATCGTGCGTTCACGATCCGCAAGTCTAGAACGTAACGATGTCGTACGTTGTCTGCTTTTCGCAAGCTTGTCCAGTGCGTCTCGTAACATACGAGCTCTAATTGCATGTTGTCGGCCACGTGCCTCCCATTTCGAGAGACGATCGTGAAGCATACCGATTTCCTGCTTTTGACGTGTCGTGAGATTGCGAAGATGCGAGACTTCACTCTTCCTCGTTCTGTTATTCTTGCTACTCCTTGGCTCGTCCTTATCCTCTCGAGCAGATCGGACTTCGTTCTCGAGACGTGAAATACGTTCCTCGTAGCGATCGAACAGTGCTACAAAATTTCGTCCTCCCCCACGTTGCAGTCTCCGATTGTCACCACGAAGTTCCACAATCTTACGTTCCATGTTCTTGACTTGCAAGGACAGATGTGCAGCTTGTTCCTCGATCTCATCTGCGGATCGATCGAGTCGTCTTTCCTCCTCCTCCGATACGGTGATGGATGTGAGCAGCGATTCCACGGGTCCGGGGATCCGATTTTTCTTCTCCTCATGAGTCGGTGAGTTCGAGTTCGAGTGAGGAAAGGGCTCGAAGTGTTCGTCATCGTGTTTTTTCGATGGATACAGATCCTCCAACGACATTTCGAATTCCTGTTCTCGCTCCGTAATCGATTCTAAAAGTTCGTCGACGGTGGTTTTCGGACGAGGAGGAGAGGTTTCGACCTTGTTCTCCTCCTCCTTGGGTAGAGCTACCGTAATACCTGGAGGATGCTGACCGGGTATCGGCGGTGGTGTGGATGTGAGTTCGTCCTCGAGCAGTTTCGGTGTGGAGGACATTGACTTTGGTGACTCCGGGACGACAAGAGATTTCGCGGTCGTATTGAGATTGCAAAGAACGGAGAGGCCAGGAGGCGGTTTTCCCTCAACGAAATCCACAAATTCAGCGTACTCGATATCCCCGTCACCGTTCTCGTCAAAATCATGCAACAGCGTTCGAATTTCTTCGGCAGACACTGGAACGAGTCTTCGAATGGCATGTGTGAGCTCCTCAAACGAGAGAATACCATCGCGATTCGTATCGAAGCTCTCGAACTCGTGATGCAAACGATCCTGCCACGATTGATCCTTGACGAATCCTCCGTCATAGCTCTGAGCTCGTAGTTTTGAACGTACCTGCGTTGGTGTTCGAGTGTTGATCATAGTATTGGAGAGATATCATTAAAATGAAGTGCTCGAACACAACGTACCATCTTTCGAAGTTCGTCTACGTCTGCGTGTCGTTTGTAAGATCCGAAATGCATGACTCGTTTGGATTTTGACGAACGAAGACTCTGTTTGAAGCTCTTGTTCGAGTTGGCCAGTGTCGTTGAATTGTTGTTCTTCTTTCGTTTCGTACTTTCTTGTTTCCTCTTTTTACGTTTTTGTCGTCGTGGTGTTTTGGTGATGGGTTTGGGAGGTGTTGGTGGTAGCCGCTCCTCTTCTTCGTCTATCTCACCAAACACTAAGTCACAAAAGGCTTTCAGATTGACTTTGTTACTCTCGTCCACATCAGCATTTTCATGAAGTCTCGCAATCTCAGAAAACGTAAGATCCTTTATATCGTGCTTGAGCACGTGACACAAGACATCGAAATCAACTCGTCCACCGACGACCATCTCGGAACTCTCTCTCAACGCCGACATGGCCTCTCCGTTCTTTGCAATCTCAATACGACGCCTCAGATTCGGTGTGAGGGTCGATGTTTTACGATTCTTCACTGACTTTGGTGTCGTCAAACTCTCCTCCTTTGTCTTGGTCGGTGTGTGCAAGGGTGTCGGAGCCGACTGTGTGTGCTCCAACAGAGCCTTGGTACGATCTCTGGATTTTCGTATTCTCTGCTTCAGCATCTCGATCTTGTTGTCCACATACGAGGTCATATTACTCTCACTACCACTCTCCTTCTTCGTCTTCTTTGACGTGGATACAGACCCACGAGGTTTTGCGAACGACATTTCTATCTCTCTCTGACGTTTTACTTCAATACGACGATGTACAATATGAAAGAACGTAAAATTTTACGAGCTTTCTCTCTCTCTCTCTCTCTCTCTCAAAGTCAAATGAATCTATATGTATGGTTGATGATGTACAATAGGAAGA
>JACLAC010022302.1_pt1 | contig 12151 bp, 5 predicted proteins | sample 8027881 | NCBI WGS metagenome assembly JACLAC01 (sample SAMN15725517, study PRJNA655200) | protist metagenome | isolation source: fluorescence activated cell sorting (FACS) single amplified genomes of... | place: Spain: Blaines Bay Microbial Observatory, Mediterranean Sea | collected 2016-01-19 | reverse complement strand
TGATGTGGGTGGGATGATGGAAAAAGGTTGCAGTAAATACTATAAGGTATTAAGTTATGCATACTACTTTTTATAATTTGCACCCTGTGAAGAATTATAATAAACCCCCAACAACAATATACCCCATCAGTACTATAGAAAAAATAAGATATATATATATATATACGTAGATATAGATACGATACATATCATCATATTAAAAAGTTAAAAACAAAAGTTGTATAGATGGGAGGAGGTGTTTCAATACAGACAGTGCCATTTGCAGCCCTTGCACAAGGTCAAGCGGCGACGCTCATTCAGGCACATATCAGAAAATATTTAGTCTTGTGTCGTAATAATAACAATAAGAAGAAAAATAATGAAAATAATAATAATGTAAATTCACAAAGGAGTAAGCATATTAGTTGTACAACACACAATTTGACATCAATAATAAATGAAATACAGTTTGTAGAGGGTAAATTACCATTTATTCATCCGACATCTGATGAAGCAAATATTGATGTGAGAAAAATATTAGCATTCCAACCCGGGTATACAATACATAATAATGCAAGTGATGATGCTTTTATGAGAAAAATACTTATAGAATGCTTAATCAATGGAGAATCTATTGTTGTAGATCTTGATCATCACTTAGATCTAAATACCGTTTTTACGCCAAGTGGGATACCATTTGACTTGTTGCAAAATCCAAATCTAGCATTTAAAAAGCGTTTTTATGAAAAAATTCTTGGTGGCAATAGCTTAAAGAATGAGTCTGCTCAAAGAGATACAGCACTTGCAATGTTAGGATTGGATTCTGACGCTACCAACAAACAAATATCAAAAGCATATAAAAAAAAATTGATCAAAGCTCATCCTGATCGTGGTGGAGATGCAAATACATTCCATTTATTGCAAAAAAGCTATAGGTTTTTAATAGGCGAAGAGGAGGAGGATGTTGAAGGGGATACTGGGGATATTATTACAAAGCCATCACCACGATTTCGAATTATAATGCTTTCAAGAAAATTACAAGAACCACCAAGCGATTTGTTCACATCATCTTTATGTCGAAAGGTATGGGTTTCAAAAGCAAAATCTATCTACAAAAATGGAAAAGCTCCAATTGTGTTTCAATACAATGGAACATCAGAATGGCTTGCCAAATTGGAGTCAGATCGTGTAGCTGCAGCTTGGGCAAAAAGGAGATTTATGGAAAATCGAATGTATGAAGACGATAAGATGGAACTTACACATGTAAAAAATGTTATAATTATGCGAATAATTATGCGAAAACATCGTATTCGACGTATTTTATTTTTTGGGTATGCATTGAATAATCACAAGAATAAAAACGAAACATATTTAAACATGTGGGCAAGTAAAACACTTTTGCCCCAATTAAGACTTAAATATGAAAATGAAAAAACAGCAATCGACGAAAATTATATCGATGTATTTGTTAAAAAGGAAATGGAAGCATGCAATGAAATTACAAATGCAATGAAAGTAATTGAAAAACAAGTAAATGATTCGACATCAAAGAAAAAAGAAGCAGAAAATCGGTTGTATAAGGAAATGAAAGATTTCAAAGAAACTGAGAAACAAATTGAAAAATTGAAAAAGCAAGCTGAAACAAAAAAAGCTAGACTTCCTAAACGTGTTGAAAAAATTGATACTATGAAAAAAGAACTAGTTGAATTATCTGATGAGACATCAATCAAACAATTAAAGGAGAAAATAGCTGGACGTCAAGAAGCATATGATGGAATGGTGAAATGGATAACGAAAATGGAACAGGATGCAAATGAGTTGGAAAAAAACTTAAAAGATAGAAAGGATAAAAACTATAAAGAAAGAGTTGCATTAAGTAGAAACAAAGAATGTGATAATGAAGATAAAGATGAACATTTTTTACTGAATAAATATAAAAACGGTTTTCTAGATAAAACAAATATATTTCTTAACGAAGAGTTGGATGTTGAAAAACATGTTGAATCATTGATGGAGGACCAAAATGAAAACATAGTTCACAAAATCCCTTTTGAAGATCTTTACTATAGTGTATATACTGGAAATAGGGGAACATCTCAAAAGCTACGAGATGCTGCTTTTAATGGAGATATGACAGAAGTAAAACGATTATTGCTAACAGGTTTTGATTTAGAGTCACCTGATGCAAGTGGAACAACTGTTTTGTCAGAAGCAGCAGTAGGGGGAAAAGTTGAAATTGTGAAATTGTTATTGAAATTAGGTGCAGATCCAAATACTAGTGGTGTTTATGGTGGAACACAAAAAAGAACACCACTTGCACGAGCAGTATTTAATAACCATGTTGAGGTTATTAAATGTCTACTGGATGCGGGTGCATATGTACAACCAGTTTACACAGTGGTGACACCAGACACAAAAGATATTCAAAATTTATTAAATGAATGGAAAGATGAGGAGAAATCTGTGGAAGCTCAACAAAAACGTCACTTTGAATTGGAGAAACAACTTGATCAATTAAGCAAAAAATGGAGCTTAGCAGATAGGACAACTTTGAAACTTTCCAGATTACGGTCAAGGCTACTTCAACATACAATGGAAGGAAATGTAAATGAGGTTGTAAATGAATTAGAAAATTTTTCATATGAGCAACATGAAAAAAATCCAAATGGTAAACCATCAATAAGTGCAGCAGATATTAAAGATGCAAATGGTCGGGCACTCCTTATTATAGCTGCATGGCAAGGGCATTATCGCTTAGTTGACATGTTTGTCAATACATGGAAGAGATTCATGTTGAAATCTGAAGAAAGCAAGGATGATAAGATTAAATCAAAATTAAAAATGAAAGGTTTAGTGTTTAAAGTAGATTTAGATGCTACCTTTGGACCATGGAACGGAGCAGATGCAGGATGGACAGCATTATCTGTAGCATCTCATATGGGATTTGCTGATATTGTGAGTTTACTTCGTCAAGCTGGTGCAAATCCATTATTAGGTACAACATTGCATAAAGATGTTTTTGATGTTGTTGAAGTGTGTAAGCAAAAGAAATCATCATTTATGGATGCTTTAGAATGGTTAGAATCAGCAAATGATAATGATAATGGTAAAGAAGAAGATAAATCCTCATTAGATGGAAACAGTGAGGAGCTGGTATTATCGAATGTAAAAGAAGCATTAAAGACTACCATTCAAGTGAATAGATCTGCAAAGAAACGTATTGCACTTGCAATAAAAGATGAAACGCAAACACGGATGCTTCTTCTTGATAAAGTCAGGAAAGTACGTAAAAATCATCATGAGAGAAAAATTAAAAAATAAATTATGTGCACATAAAATTTTACGAAAGTATTATCATATTGTTTAAAATAAAAAAAAAATTTAATATTTTTTTTACACCTTTTTCACTGCATTGACAATATCATCAACATTTAAAAATGTTGTTAAATTACCAAGAGGATTATATGTTGGACATGCACCTATACTTCTCCAACGTGCTGGTAATGCACCTTCAGCTTGCAACGTTGTAATCATCCCAGCTTGAGGATGTTGCCCAACTTTACATACATCAGCAAATACTACAGCATCGTATTCCAATAGCATTTTTTTCAACATTGCTGGAACGGAGCTTAAATACGGTGCATCTATCACTGTTGTTTTAATATCTAATTTTGTTTGTGCTATTTTTGCAGTTGCAACACCATTGCCATACGTAACAATTGCCACTTCTGTGCCTTCTCCATACGTCATCACTGTATCCCAATCCAACACATCACTAGTATCTACCGGATATCGTGTCAAATATGCATTATCTTTTTCAACTAAATGTCTTCGATTTAAAATATCAGTTGAATCTACAGTCATAACAATTCTACCAGCACGTGCTTGTGCAACAGCATATCTTAACCCTTTTGCATAATCTGTACCATTAGAATAGGCAACGACGTCTAATCCTGGTGGCAAATGCAATGCATTGTGTGTGTGAAAATTTCCACCAAAAACACCTTTATCAAAACCTTGCAATCGTATGATCATACCGTTTGGTTGCTTATGATTCGAAAGCCAGTTTGAAATTATAGCTTCAAAAAACATATCACCACCACAATCTAAATATTTAGAATATGGTATTTCTAATATTGGCAACATGCCAACTTGTGAATATCCAATTGCAGCACCAATTAACGTCGTTTCATCTGGAGGAAAATCTGCAACACGTAACGGAAATTTTTTGTGTAAATTTTCTGTTACTAAATAATATCCACCATGTTGAACATCTTCGCCTATATAAACAATATCTGGTGAATTTGTCAATAATTCATCGTACAAGCGTGTCATATGCTTTCTCATTACTTGTAATTTTTCACCACCACTTCCTATTGCATCATTTGCAGGATTTTTTTTCCGTCCGCGTTTTTTTGCCACTTTCGCTAATGGTGCCGAGTTACGATTTAATAATTCCTTCCTAGATTTTATTTTCGGTTCTAATGATGCTTCTTGAAAGCTATTGGAAACCATTTCTGAGAATTCCTCAAATCGTTTCGATAAACTATTTCGATCAATTATATTTTCCTCAATAGCTTGATGAAAAACATTTGATAATGGATTGAACATGTACGCATTGCTAATTTCATCAGTACTTAAATATGCTGCTTGACGATCAGTTGCTGCATGTCCAAAACGCCTGGTTATATTTTTAAACACTACAGTAGCGGGTGCACCACGTTTACGTGCATATGCAGCAGCATCTTGTGTTGCCTCATATACGTCTGCCATATCATTGCCATTACAAGTGAAAATTGGCATTCCCATTCTTTTTGATAAAAATTGGTCAAGCCAATCATAACCTTTCAAAGAGATACATAAACCATTATCGGATATACCAAAAATTACTGGACATTTAAATCCACGATGTTGCGCATATTCTGCTAAATTGACTGCTGATATAAAATGTGCATTGTTCACAGATCCATCGCCAACACTTACGTAACTGACAGCATCATTATTGAATTTTGCACTTTTTAAATTTAATTGATTAGATAATTTAATTCCTAACGCTCTGCCGACTGCTGGTGGTGCTTGCGATGCGAGGGTTGAAGTTACTAGAAAATCATTTTCTCCACCTCCTAAACAGCAATGTCCACCACCTGTTACTGGATCCAGTGAAGAGACTGTATAGCCACGTGCACGATCCATGATAGCATCTTTTACCGATTTACCTGCACGCAATGAGCGTACCATATTCACACTTAAATGTCGATAATGCAAAGCAACCGCATCGTCTACATTTAATGCTTCCCCAACTGCACCAAGCATTTCCTCTCCACATGGTCCTATTGTATAAAAACCTTGTCCACATGCTGATGCAATACGTGATTCAACGTGTAACAAAAATGTTAGCATTCCTGCATCGATAATGTTTAATGCCTGTTGCTTAGAAAGTCCAGTTGATAATAAAGGCTTATGATTGTTACTGGTAATATTAAATTTACCAGTATTTAATTCCGTCTGAAACTTTTGAAATTGTTGGATTTCAACTAATTTTTCTATATCAGACCAATTTTTTTCTTTCGTTTCAAAATATGTTGAAAATTTAGAGGAAAAAAGGAAAGGAGTAATGGTATTTTTGCATTTTTTCCTTACACGTAATAATAAATTCATTCTACTTTGCTTTGTGGTAATATTATAAATGGATGGATAGATACGTGAATATTATAGATAATTGGATGGAAAGATAATGCTAGTATGTTTACATATTAATTATTATATATTTATATTACGAATAGAAATATATAATTTATTATGTGTCAAATCACATCATATATGGCCTATTATAGCGGTAGCCTCTAGTATTAATAATAGCAGGTAAATATCATTCAGAAAAATAATCGAGAATAATAAAAACGTTATAAAAAACAATAAACTATAATTCTAGAATAATACCAAATATAATATAAATACATATATAATATATAATACCATAGAAGAGCCTAAAATACAAATATATTTGCATACAGTATATATATATAGATACATATAACACAATTCATCAAATCAAAAACAATTAAAACAACGTCGTACAAAATATTTTTTCATTAAGTTGGTAAAACAAAATGGATGGAAAGAAAAAAAAACGAAAAGGAAGCCAAAAGCAATTGAAAAAATCTTATAATGATGCTTTGAAAGTTGCACAAACATATGATTTAGATGGAGATGTTGAAGAAGCAAAAAATAAGTATGAAATTGTTTTACAAATCTGTAAACAACTTGGAGGAAACACTGAAAAAATCAGGAAAAAAATAAATAAGCTTGGAGAAGCAATAACGAAAAGAAACATAGAAAATACGACCAAAAATTTTGGAACTTTGGAGAACGATGAAGAAGAAAATAATGAAATACAATATATAAATAAAAAATTATATGAAAATTTATATCCTCATCAAAAAATTGGTGTGGCTTGGCTTTGGAAATTATACATGCGTTGTAGTGGTGGTATTTTAGCAGATGATATGGGATTAGGTAAAACATTGCAAGTCATTGCATTTATTTCTGCTTTATTGCATCAAAGACCAAAACGACGTATATTAATTGTTGCTCCTGCATCATTGTTACCTCATTGGAAAAGTGAAATTAATCGTTGGGATTCAACAATAAATGTTTTTACATTTAGATCGAAGAAGGGGAAAAAAAGGAATCAAGGTTTGGCTAGGATTATTAAAACGGGTGGTGTCGTTTTAACAAATTATGAGAAAATATGGCATTCGGAACGTAGTTCTAATATTGATTTATTTACTTGTGCATCTGATAATGCGTGTAATGAATTGAATTGGAAAGTTGGAAAAATTTTGCAATGGGCCGCCGTTGTTTTAGATGAAGGACATCGAATTAAAAATCATAATACTGGGATACACGATGCATTATCTACTATTAAATCTAGAATGCGCCTTGTACTTAGTGGTACTCCATTTCAAAACAATTTAAATGAATTATGGGCATTGTTTACTTACATAAGCGATGGGAAAATGTTTCCATCGTTAACGACATTTCGGAAACATATAGGTGTTCCTATTGAAAGAGGTGAAAAATTAGATTCGACAGCTCATGAACGTCGTAATGCAAAATATAAACGGCAACAATTACATTTAAAAATACAAGATTTCATCTTAAGACGTGAAAAAGGAAAAACAATTAAAGTGAACCATGAGGAAAATGCAGAAAAAGTACGTAAACATGATGTCGTTGCATGGATACCAATGTCAACAGTACAACAAGATATGTATCGACAAGTCTTAAAATCTAGCCGTGTACAAACTATTATTGAAGCATTAGAAAATGAAGTGAAAACTGATGGTGGGAATATTTTACTGGCAATGAATGATTTAAAACAAGTATGCGATGGGACGAAAATTATGGAAGATAATATAAAACCATTGGATGAACATTCATCTTGCAAATTAAGCTTTTTAAAATCATTATTGCAATACTTTCAAGAAAACAAACATAGGACATTGATCTTTAGCAAATATACGCGTGTATTAAATGCAATTGAATTAATGTGTGTTCGATATCATTTTAAATGTGCAAGAATTGATGGTAGTGTAAAACATGATGAAAGACAAGAAGTAGTAGATGCATTTAATCATGATAATAAATATGATTGTATGTTATTAACAACTGGTGTCGGTGCTGTTGGTTTAACTTTAACTGGTGCTGATCGTGTAGTTATTTTTGGCCCAGATTGGAATCCTGCTGTTGACAATCAAGCAGTTGATCGTGCATTTCGTATCGGTCAGAAACAAGATGTACTTTGCTATCGTTTAATGACATGCAATACAATCGAAGAGAAAATGTACCGACGTCAAGTTTTTAAAGAAGGTTTAGTTCGTTCAGTAATTGAAGATAAATCCATGAATGTATATAGTAGTGGGCATGATTTAATGGACGTTTTTGAGTTACAAGATCCAGACATATCAGACATGCAAGAATACCTTGCTATTAAACAACAAGACATTCGTGAATCGTTTGAAAAAAAACATGTTGATTTGTGTAATGAATTAAATGCAATCGAAAATTTCAATTGTTATGGTATCTCTCACCACGATGTGTTATTTGATGAAGAAAGGGAAGAAGATGAAGCAGATCAGTTTGTTCCACCTCCCACACCGCAACAAAAAGAACGTAATGTAGAAGAAACACTATTAGGTTTAGAAAACCAGGAAAACAAAAAAATATTAGTAGCACAAAACAATGGGAAAAAGAAAAAGCACAAGAAAAAAAAGAAAGAGAAGAAGAAGTTTGCTTATTTGTTTGATGAAGAAGCGGAAGAAGATGATGAAGAAGAAAACAACATTGATAATATGAAGAGTACATTAGAAGATCTAGAGTATTATATTAAAAATGCTTATGATAATGATAATGATGAAATTCATAGAAAAATTTTACATTTGGCAGATGAAATTGGAATGGTGCAATATTTGCGTTGATTATGTTAAATACTGCGTGTGTGTATGTATGATATGTGTGAGAGAGAATACACAAAATTAAACTTAAATCTTTATGAAAATGTAGAGAGATGTAAAACACCATACATGTGTGGGAGTTATCATGAGAGAGTAAAAATTTAAAAAAATATTTTTTACGGCGGTAAATTAGATAAAAATATCATATTATATATGATGCATATATCAATATATTATTATTGTACGCTCGTAATATTTTATCATAATCGTATTCGTATATTAAAATACGAAGTATGATGACCTACGTATGATATTAAAAACTACATTTGAAAATATATTAATATCTCACTTTACTATAGTAGGATAGAATATATTTCTTGCGATTGAGTATTGAGCATATATTACTTAACACGAGAAGTGTAAAAATTATTATAACTTAGATTTTAACCATCATTATAATATTTAATATCTCACATAATATAATTTTTTATAAAATAAATAAAAATGCATAGTTTTAATATATACGTATTGACACGCTTCGTAAATTGATAATTGTCGTGCTTGATTCATACAAAGGTCGTATTATCCTACACTTCACACACTTTCACATTTCTTATTTCCATATATTCACAACTATCATCATCATCAAAACAATACATGATAACGAGGTAGAATGAATATATGTCCCAACTGCATCGTTAACTAAACTTGGTGTACATACAACTGTAGCAACACATTCTTTTCCATTAATTGTCTCTTCACATTCTTCTTCATAATCTCTAAATGGTTGACCAGGAAAGAAAGTACGTATTCGTACATCGTATTTACCAGTCTCTTCATCTAATTCTGGTATTTCTGGTCCTTTTACACCATTTACCCATTCCGAAGGACCACATCGTTGCATATCCTCTTGATAGTGGCAAGCACGCATTAAATTTTCACATGCACTTCTACACATAATCAAACTTTTATCTTCGTCATCGCATCGAGGAAAATTTAAATAACACATGTATTCCCTAAATGCTTTTTCACAATCTGTTATATCCCTTCCTTCGGATCCTTGCGTCAATCTATACTTTATACCATTTGGATCTTCTTTATCATTGTTCCAGAAACGATTTACGGGTCTACCTTCTGCACGATATTCTTCCCCTACAATTCCATCCCATTCGTTTATATCTTCATCTATAAAATCTTGATTCCGTTCATGATCTTTCCTTTCCTCTACAATTTTAATAAAAGTTTCCTCTACCCATGAATCTTTCGTCATGATCGTATGATTGGGCCATATACGATCGTATTTTGGAACACATGCACGATATCGTGTGTATTTTCCACAAAATGGCATATAATCTCTATTTTCCTCATATTCTTTACACTCGCCACTATCAACACCAGCAATCATACACCCATAAATGGATGATGATGATAATAATAATATTGATATGGTGATGATAATAATGTAATGTTTCATTTTATTTGCATGTATATTGTTTATATGAATATATTGTTTAATATCTGTATTGTATTATTCATTTGAAATAATATTTTAGTTATGATACGTATAATATTTGAAATTTTCCTCTCGTATTAATTTATGCCATCATATTTTTTGCATTTTGTACTGTACACTTGTGTACACATTTTATATCGATTCGACTGATGCAACCTGATGATAAATTTGAAAGATGTTGTTGACGTATAAAAACTGGTATTGTAATTGATAGAGTCCATTTTGCAAGATTGCTTGTTTTTCATTGGCCTATTTATGAATAGCATGGACACAGTATGTACAACCTGTCAGTGCTGTGTCCTTGTAGTAAGGCGAACAACCATCATCAACAACACAAATAATCATCACTTTTTTTTTTCAATCTTTCAACAAAAAAGATTTTCAATATATATATTAATATTGTATGCATATGAGACATACACACACAGAGAGAGATGATTCATTCCATATATTGATATACAATATCATCACGGAAACATGAATTATATATTACAAATTATTTTGATATATTGCTGCATATCTGCATTAGCATATGATGATGATTGCAAAATGCCAAATTATAGATGCAATAAGCCATATGCCATGTTGGTAAGGTGTTTACAAAAGTACCGGACCAAAAAAAAGTGTGCAATAGAAATGGAGAAAAAAAGAAAATGTAATAACCAGTGCAATATTGGTGATGGCATTGATTTTCATAAATATGAACATATTTGGGGAAAGCGAAAGAAATATGATCGTCAATTTAGTGTAGCAGAAATTCACTCATCTGCTGCTACACCAAACAAAGTTTGGCATACAACATGCAAATATTGTTCATATAATAATAATAATATACAATTTCATTTAGAAAATGAAGATCAAAAAACAACATTTGACAATATTAAAACAATTGGATCATCAAGACATGCATCATTAGCTCTAGATCCAGATATTTGTATGATTAAACATGAAGTTGATTACAGTGGAAAAGGTCTATCATTTGCTACTGATTGTGAAAGAGTTATTTCAATTCCAACATTTATATTGCCTGTATGGAGTATAACAAACGTTTTTCATTTATATGCAGATTTAATATTTCCTTTAATGACAATTTTTTATAAACATTATGATAAAAAAATACCAGAGAATAATCTCATTTTTGTTGAAGCATGTCACGAATGGCAAACTGGTAAATTGCAACGAATTTTAAGGGGTGATTACAGTGCATTTGGTGATAGTCCTGTTCAAATATTGTTAAATATTGCAAGTATGAACAATGAAATACCGGTTTTTGCAAAAGGACATTTAGATGAATTAAGTGGTAGAACGTGTTTTGCCAACGATGTTCATGTAGGGACTCATAACATTGATACAACTTTAGATTTTGGTTTAAGTAAAAGTATTCATAAAGGACCAGAAGAAGCTCTTATGAAAGTTGATGATAATTACTTAGATATGAAAGATTATAGCTATAGAGAAGATTTAGAGAAACGATATCAAATACATCGATGGAGCATGGAATATATTCTCAATAACTTATTTAAAACAAATTTGAAAAGAAATACAGCAATGAAACCAAATCTAGTTCTTGTTATTGAAAGACATGGAACTCGAGAAATTGTTAATCAAAAAGAAATGGATAAAATAATTGATAAAATAATGAGAAAAAATAAGTTAGCATGGAAAGGTACTGAAATGACGCGCTTGAATGTTGCATTAGAGAAGGAAAGGTTTACAAATCAACTTCGTATGTTTCAGCAAACCGCCATTTTAATTACGGTTCATGGCCAAGGTGCAGCGAATTCAATCTTTTTACCATCAAAATGTAAATCAGCTATGTTATTAATCATGCCAAAAACATGGTTTGGTTGGCGATTTTTATACGCAAACATGGCATTATCAAGTGGTGTCCATGTTGTCATGTATCGTCGACCGGAAGATAAAGATATTGATGGATACGACGGCACAGGAAATAATGATTTGGTAAATCCTAATCGAGATTTAAATATGACTTTAAATGAAAATATTTTTCGTGCATCCTTTGTAAGTGCTGTCCAATTAGTAGGAAGTAAAAAAAAGAAAGAGTCGATAGCTGAAGAATCGGAGTTAATATTTCCAAAATGTGTTGGGTGTTATTATTGAAAAAAAGAAAAAATGTTACACGAAGCGTTTCGTACACACCTCATATTAATACTTTCGTATATATAAATAAACTATTATGTAA
>JACLAC010010688.1_pt1 | contig 12156 bp, 9 predicted proteins | sample 8027881 | NCBI WGS metagenome assembly JACLAC01 (sample SAMN15725517, study PRJNA655200) | protist metagenome | isolation source: fluorescence activated cell sorting (FACS) single amplified genomes of... | place: Spain: Blaines Bay Microbial Observatory, Mediterranean Sea | collected 2016-01-19 | reverse complement strand
AGTAAGTAAGATCCCTTAACAAACTTACGCTTGCAATATCTGTGATGCTTTTACTATAAACTAAGAAACGATCCCTCGATATCGGTTCAATCTTTAATTGATTCCATAGAGGGCTTCCTCTTCTGGTGTAGTTCAATATCTTGCCTTCAAATACAACTCGATCGACGCAAGCTTGAAACAGTCTATCCAAAGTTTTCCTACTAGTAGAAGGCCCCTGTATGACCCGAAACGTATCGCCAACAACGTCGTTTGCATCGTCAAAACCGAATGTTTTTAGCCACTGAGGGTTAACCTTTTCTATCGTTCCATCACCCAGTGCCATACAAGTGGGCATGGTGCAGCTGAAAACTGTTTTCGTCGCTTCTTCGTAGGCGAGTAAATCGTTCGCACCGCTCGGGTTTGGTTTGCTCAAGCCCACCTCACTGGCAGCGGTATTATCCATACTGCCCAGTAAGAGGGGTAAACTACTCGACCGTGTTATCCTAAAGTGCGGGAGAAAGTTACGTTGATATCGACGGGTCTCGTACAGTATTTATTGGCGACAGATAGCGGATCGACTCAGCTTCTTTTGTTGCAATACCTCTGTCAGAAATTGCTGCTCGAAATGTACTCCATGCCCGCCTTTCAAGTGGTGTGTGTATTGTGGTGTATGTTATTATTACCTGCATTCTTCTTCCTCTTCTTCTTTTTTGCCTTCCTAATCCCCTCCTCCTTCTTGTTATTATTTATTATTATCCTACCTAATCACCTTTGGTTTATATACTGTGATGGGTTGGTGTTGTGTATTTTATTATTATATTATATTTTAATATTATATTACTATTATTTTATTATAGGCAAATTTTTTTTTTATTTTTTTTAAACTTTTCATTTTTTACCTATTGTTATTCACTTTAGTTTATTTTTTCCCTTTCGTTCTGTCTCATGTATGTAATAACACACTCTACTATAGGCGACAATTGTGAATCTCCCGACGCTGCTGTTGCTCGGTCGTTAAATACATATAAAAATACGGTAATAATGATAGTTCGTTCATTATAAATAGTAATAAGAATGTACAGTCTAGGAGTCACATTGGCGTACAAACGGAGTCTGTCCTACTCTGGATACCAACGCTTGAGTATAAAATGTACACTATTTACTATTAACTGGATAGAGACAGACATAGAAACTAGACAGTTCCTGGGGAGGTTGGATCTGGATGGCACGTGCTTCAGGGTTTGTACTCCATTCATCTGCGTCAGGGAGAGAGTAGCCCTTTTTGTACTGTTGATGGGTGCTCGCAACGCCTACCAAAAGGGTGTAGAATGGTGTGCTATTGCTGTTCCCATTGTTTTATCAACTTCCCCTTTTTTTTTTTGACTCTTCTTGTATTATTATTACACAGTACTATCCTAGCAAAAAGGGTGTTGATCGTGCTATTGCTGTTCCCATTGTTTTATCAACTTCCCTTTGAAAAATCAGACTCTTCTTGTATTATTATTACACAGTACTATCCTAGCAAAAAGGGTGTTGATCGTGCTTTGCTGTTCCCATTGTTTTATCAACTTGCCTTTGAAAAGTAAGACTCTTCTTGTACAGTTTATTATTATTATTATTTATTTATCTTGAAGAAGAAGCTAGCAGCAGCAGATAGAATTCCATGAGTGTTAGCGGCTATTCTATGACTGACACTACTTTACTCTGTACTCTAAAATCAACAATAAAGAATTTTGTTTACCTGCATAGATGGCGGTGGAGATAGATACTACTTGTACTATGGCTAATAATATACTAGAGATATTCTTCTTAAAAATCATTGTGAATACGTAGCACTAGTAGTGGTATTAATAATAATGAATAAAAAGGAAGAAGAAAGAGAAATCAAAGGAAACTGGCAAACAAGCTAGGAAAATTTTGTTTTGTTTTATACACTGTAACTGTACTTCAAATAATATACATTCTATTACTATTGTGCATTGTCTTGTTGTTGTCGTCTAATATTATTATTACAGTATATTATTTAGAAGAATAATTGAAATAATAATATGATGAATAATAATTAGAGAAATTTACTACTACTTCTTGCTATACTATTAGTTAGGTCTAACCACTATGCCTTTATAATACTGTACTCTATTTACTACTACTAATAATAATAAATGAAGGAATAGAAGAGATACTGATGATGATGTGGTCGTGTTGTTGTTGTTGTGTGTGTTGTTGTTCTTTTTATATGTTGATGTGATGACGTCAGCAGAGGTTTTTCTATACCGTACTCCGTGCTCTGCCTCTTGGTTCCATTCTGAGATTCTGAGATTCTGAAGGACGTACGGTGCACAGTAGACATTACAACATCGAGAAATGCCCGAACTGCCCTCCGTCGAACGAGGAAGAAGACTGCTTGAGGAGTATCTGGTCGGCAAGCAGGTCAACGAAGTGTATGCCCTTGAATCTGGTGGTGGGCCTAGAGAAGGACTGTACGACGACCTCGTGTTTAAGAATATTGTTCGCGACGAAGTGGTCTTGGCATTGCAAGGTAGAACCATAACTGCATCGAGGCGTAAAGGAAAATATCTTTGGATTTCGCTGGGCGATAAAGGCACGAAGACAGCGAAAAGAGGCAGAAAAAGAAAACGTGTTAGGCCCAACCAATATCGAGATGTTTGCTTTCACTTTGGTATGACAGGAAACGTAAATATTAAGGGCGTTAAGCAGCGCGAGTATGCGCGAGAGAAGAAACAAGTTGGAGATCAGTGGCCACCCAAATTTTCAAAACTGACAATGAAGATGGACGATGGAACCGAATTTGCATTTACTACACCTCGCCGAATAGCAAGAATAAGTTTTCATGATTCTATTGAGGAGGAAGAACCAGTCTCGAAACTTGGCTTTGATCCTTTGACAGGAATGCTGTCACTTGGAAAGTTCAAGGATTGTATTTTGAAACTGAAAGGCAATATAAAGAAGAATCTGTTAGACCAATCGTTTATATGTGGCATTGGCAATTGGATTTGTGACGATGTGCTGTTTGCTAGTGCTATTCACCCTACCAAGCAATGTATGGATTTAAGAGACGACGAAGTCAAAAGGCTGCATAAGTCGATCGTCAATATCATTCAAAAGGCGTGCAAAGTTAACGCGGACAAAACATTATTCCCTACAAAGTGGCTTTTTCATTACCGCTGGACAAAGGCAAAGGCAGGAGTGAAGTACCCACCACTTAATAAAACAATAAAATTTATCAAAGTTGCTGGAAGAACAACTGCAATTATTCCGGATATGCAAAAGCTCGGTAAGAAACGAATCTCCAAATGAACGTATCTTATAGGGTTTAGTAAGGCCCCACCTCGTACGTACACACATGTGTTCCGAGTGTATTAAAAGTGAGAGGAGGATGTGTGTATGTAAACAAGTAGTTAAACAAAAAAAATCAAAATAATATATAAAAATTTGATTAAAACACATACATACATACATACGTGTATATCTAAACATATTTTGATTTTTGATGAGATGTGTACACTCTCGTGTACGGGGTACGACTTCGTACATACATCTCTCTGCAATTTTAACAGGGCGCAATCTGGTGTCATACCGCAAAACTTTTACGATATATTATCTGTAATACATGCCAAACTCCCCAGAGATATTGCACTAGTTCATGACAATAACTCTTATAAACATATTGCTCATTACACATTACGCATCAGCAGGAAAGCATCGTATGTTTTCATGGCTTGTGTCCTTCTTCTTGAGATAGTCGAATTCTTTTAGTTTACATAGCAGCGGTGTTGCAACGGACATTTTGTATGTGCATGTGGATGTCTCCACAATTCCCATTATGTATGTATGTTGGGAGTTTGAGCATTCGAACTCGACATTAACTACACGAGGCTCCTTTGTGAGATCACATTTTGTACCTTTGCCATAATATTGAAGAAATTTGGAGTATGGATGTACTTTTGCGATAGCCGTGCCATCAGATGCCATATTACGATTTCGCTGCTTATCATAATTTCCTAAGGTGAACTCCATTGTAATCACATCGTCCTGATTATTTGATTTTTTTTCGGCATGAAATTGTCGAATTTTTCCACCAACGCAAAGCTCATAAGTCCACCATGATTCTACAAAACGTAAACATACCCCTTTTAAAGGTTTTAAGGCGTCCTGAACACGAGCAACTAATGTCTTCTTTGATGACTCGTGCGGGCTAGCGGGCGCTTCTCTACCATCACTACCATCATCCTCGACCTCGACCTCTTCCTCGACCTCAACTTCCACCTCGTATTCAACTTCTTCCATCTCGTCACTTTCCACGTTGGTATAATCTATGGCGATATTTTCTGGACACACTGCCGCGGTTTTGAGGGTTATCGCGTAATTTAACGCAGATGGTTCTTCAACGGAAAGTTTGGCATGTGTATTTGATCTACCAGTCATCGATTTGCCATCTATCTTATTGCAATGGTACGACACGACAGACTTGCGATTATCACTTCCGCCCTGAAAATGTTGTGTATATATGCCTTCAACAATCTCATCTTTGTGTGGCATGTACTTCCCTAAACTGAACAACGGTTCACCTTCCTGACTTTCGGTGGGCTTGCCCACCCGCTCCTTCTTGTCTGGATGCGCTCTTTTCGAAATGGGAACGTGGTATTGTCTAATAGTTTTGAAGGGGCATACCTCGTATGTCCAGTAGCCGGCACGGAGAATCACGCAGTTCTTCTCCTTCTTGATCAGTGATGATCGAAACGAGTCAATAGATATTTTCCCTGGTTTCGACGGGGATGCGGATGGAACAAGCTTTTTTCTTTTTACCACCTTTTTTACCTTCCGCTTCACCTTTCGAACTTTTCTCTCCTTCTTTTGTTCTAGCTGTTGCACTAAGTCGCTCATAGTCTTATCGTCCCCGTGTCCTGCAGCCCTCAACGCTGAGTCCATAAAACAGCGAAATTTCCTTCCATTCGCAGCAGTCATAACGATGCCACCCGGTGCGAAGTGATAGTCCTCCATACCCACAGTAGCAGCCGGAAATGTGGGAGCGTCAACGGGTAATGTTGCTGGCATTTTTGTGTCCTTTACATTTACGACGTATGATGGTGCGGGGGCAGAGTTGATTTTATCTGCAAGGTTAGCGAACAAAAGTAGGAACCACAAATTCATGTGGAATTTTAACGAAAAATGCTCTTCATGGCGCATAGCGTCACGGCGTTGGGCCTTCAACTTTTGGTCAGTTGTGCGAGTGCGTTTCGTCGTGAAATCAGTGGCGAATGATAGCAGTAGGATGATGTGCCAAAGAAGATCGACAACAAGAAAGAAGAAGAAGAGGAGGATAATAATAATAATAATAATAATAAGGAGGAAGAAAAAAAAAAGAAGAAGAAGAAAGAGAATATAAATAGTAGTGGTAGTAGTGCTAGTATAATTATACAATTAACAACAATAATATAATATTATAATAAACGCCCGCCAGGAGGAGGAGGAAGGAGAATGGAGGAGATGTCGTTCGTTGTTGTTGTTGTTTATTTTTTTAATAAAAAAAAGAAAAATAATAATATAGCAATAAGCAGCAGAGGGACGAAAAGAAAGAACAAAACACCTCGTCCGGTCCATCGACGAAGAAATGAAATAATATAAGTAATTAATAATACAAAAAGCAGCACTAAAAATTTGTGTAAATTAGTATTACTACAGACTACACTATAATTACGCCGCGTATCAATTAGCATCGATCGAAACAAATCGAATACTGTACAACTGATTCTGTCATTCTTGTACTTGGGGCGTAGCATTGGAAGGCGTTAATCGACCTGCACCAACCTTCTATCCAGGTTTATTATTATTTTATAGGCAAAAATTACTGAACTCTTATCATTATATCATCAAAAGCATCGTCGTCGAGAGGAGTGAATCCACAACACTGATTACAGTTGTATCCTACCACTGCTATCTCTATATTCTCTGACACTTCCCATCATCATCATCAGAAATAACAGAAGTATGGAGTATGTCGTAAAAGAATTTATATATAGGCCTGATATACGAAGTACGATCCGTCATATCCTCCTCGCGTAGTATATCAAAGAGCAATGAAGAAGGGATGAAACCATTCAATCACAAACCAATGTACTTAAATCAGCATAGTGAGCCTGATGAAGACGCTACGATCAAATTTTGCATTTGCAAAATTATTTCGATGACGTCCTTCTCATTGAAATTGCAGCATATTTTAAAGTCTATAAGTGCTTTGAATATGGTTTCATTTTCATCGTTGTCATTGCATTCCTGCGAATTAATTTTTGCCCAACACTCCTCGAAAAGGTTCTTAATTTCGGCAATCACTTGTTGATGCGACCCAAACCGTAGGCCCTGAAAAAAAAACAAATCCGCCTTGGTTAGTAGTACCATGCAACTCATTTTATTTTTAAAACACTTTAACGACATAATCTGCTTAAACAAGGATAGTTGTTCTTGTATCAATTCAGCAATGGGCAATGGCTTTTCTTTCCGTGCACTTTGAGGGTCAGTGAATGGCAATTCACACATAAAGATAAGACATGAAATAGGAATCGGGGGATCTTCAAATTGTGTCCCAATTTTTTTTATATCTGATTTGCTATTATTCAATAACGCTGTAAACTTAAATGGGATCCTTTCGATATCAACATTTAAATCCCTTACCCCCATTTTATCGTATTTCACAGGTATACGGATTACGTCTTGAAAAGTTGGTATATAATCGTGACTACAAATTATTTGTAGCCTAGGAATGTAATGGTCTAACGGCTCGAGTGGTGTATACTTAAAAAAATCTGATTTTCGCTCGTCGTACGCCTGCTGAGCGAATGGCGAACTCCATAAACGTTTGAAACTTAGGACATGATCAGGTAGTATTGGGTCGTCACTTTTGCATTTGGAAATGTCATATATTTCAGTCTGATAATCGCTAAGGTCAAAACCTTTGTCTCTTGAAAATTCTATTATGCTTTTGAAACCATCAATAATTACCTGGTGGATGATTGGGGCATGGAAATTGTCGACTGAAACTGGATCATCTCCAAATAATTGCTGCAAATGTAGGAGCAGCGTGTTTTTACCTGCATAGCGATTGCCAAAAACAAGAATGCCTATAGTGCCAGCAATTTTTTCGTACTCTAGTATCTCTTCACTCTTCTTTTTTACAAGAGATAATTTTGCCCCCTTAAGTTTCTCTAAGCGATTTCTCAATCGTTTCAACAAAATTTCAAATATGTTTCCTTTAGCATTCTTCTCAACGTTTTCAGATTTCTCCTCGGGGTCCTTAATCACCCCTGATGCGACTGTTGATAATTTATTTTCATCTAGTATTCCCTTCTCGATATTCATATTGTTCAAATGTAAAGTAGCATAAAATCGAGGTAACGTAGATCTTGTTAAGCGAGACCTTCGCTGCTGTGAAACGTAAAATGGATGCGTAATGTGTACCGGTTACTATGAATAATATGTATAATAATTTATTAATAATAATACAAATAATATTATTATTATTACATATTATTATTGTGAATGATGATGCCAGAAGAAGGAGGAAGGATAATAATAAATAATAAATAAAAAATAAAAAAGAAATTAAAATTAAAAATAATAAATAATATGAAGTCGTCTTTTAATAATAATAATATTACGACGATGTTAGCATTATTTATTATTAGATATGTTTTCAAAAAGAACAAACAAACACACGCTAGCCACATCATCATACTAATCAACAGCAGGCCTGCTGAGAACCTTCCTATCAACAAGGAAGAAGGAAGGAGGTCAAGTACGTTGTCTTCGTAGTGCTAGCTACTGCCATATTTCAATGGTATAATGTATTATTGGCAAGAACAACGTCACGGTGGTGATCACCATCCGAGGACCTTCGTAGCTTAGACCAGAAGAATACATCATAGGCTAAAAATTTTTTCCGAATTTGTTATTTGCACTAGCGCTAGCTAGTAGTAGCCCTATTTGTTATTTGACGTTTTTTTTTTCTACATTTTACATTATTGTTGGCTCCAGGTAAGAAGTGTGGGGGGACAAACAACAAAAAATATTTGTAGTTAGTAGTATAATAATATTTTCAACCACCATGTTATTTATTATAATATTATCACTATTATTTTCACACCCTGCATGAAGGCACGAGATCACGTGTGGAAGTACACAACCGACAAACGGGACGACGGGAGTATTTTTGTAACCATTAGGACGTGTCAACATGAAAAGTACCCAGAAAGAAAAGATACCATTCGTGCCTACTACTACAACGCATGCTTATTTCAAATGAGCAAAGAAGAAGACAACGTGATGGAAATGACAGAATTTATATTTCAAGATCTGAAAGGGGGTATTCCACCATCGTTGATGAACAGCGCATTGCCTGCTGGAACGATTGCCACCAATAAGAAGGAAATGGAATACTTGAAGAAAAAGTACATAGCTTAAGCTCCCCCGATGGTATATGTGTGTGTGGGGAGGGGGGCTGCAAGTGCTATATTATCCTCTAGTAAAATATTAATTTATCGCTTGTAGTTTTTTACAAAATTTTTCATTAATGTATTCTTTTTCTTCTCTCTCAATCCACAAATCAAAAAAATTATCGGGGCACAAGGCACTACACCGTGTAAAATGTTGCGACTTCTATCTATAGTTAATACATACTTAATTGATAAAAACAACGCCAATATACGATACTACTACTGGGTTCTGGAGCTTAATAAATTTGCTATTTCAATTTGATTTTTTTTCGGGATGTGCACATCCTTCAATTTGTTGAAAAGTGCCTTTTCCGTAATCAATTCATTCCAACATTTATCACTGTCCTCGCCTTTTCGAGTCATTAGCGCATAACACTCTTCAAAAGAATTAGCGAGTTTTAGTCTTGGCTTCAATAACAATATTATAGCTATTCCTATCCGAAAAAGTAATGGGAAACCATCAAGCAAGAAACAATCCCAGACTCTGGAAGTTATGCGCAAAGGCAAAACCCTTGCAAACAGCGTTTGGTACCACCCAAATAAGTACAGTTCTGGGACAATTTTAAGTTGGTCGAATTTTTTGCTTGTCGACTTTGATAGGACTTCCAGCGCAGAATGAAAAATTCCATAATGCGCATCTATTATATCAACATTCATTGTGAAAAAGGCAAATAAATGTTCCGACACCAACAGATTGGCCAAGCATGTAAATGCACTATATGTATCAGGCATATACAAGCATAACAGAGCAGCAATGTACGACATACCTTGAACGTAGCCTATATCGGGCCTGTACTTTCGATATACCTCCAGGGTCTCCTTCAGTTCTTCATGAAAAGCGCCTTGTTCGCCGAATAAACCAAGCTTGGCGAAAGTGCGTGGTAGATCATTATCCAAAGTCGTAGAGGAAATTGACTGGTTGCTGATATAATATGCTTTCTGCCCACCACTCGTCTGCCTTTGGAATTCCGACCTTAAAATTTTGAACAAGTTTTTGGTAATCCGTAAACGATTGCCAATAGCTAATTTCCAGACACGCCCTCGCAGTGTTTGTGGAATACCTAGAAACATATATTTTCGTAGTAATGTCATATGGCTAGTATTGGATTTGACTGAGTGCTCCCACTGTGGCAATATCTTTTTTTCCCAAACCTGAAAATGCTTTTCTACCTCTTTTTGATCGCTACCGATGTCGTCTACATTATCTATTACCCCGCCTGCATTGGAATCAGACCCATGTTTAGGAATGTTGATGTTGTCACGATCATCACATGATGTGTTAGTTTGCAACTCTTCGCTGGCCTCGTCAGCATTCTTTTTTATGGCCCCTGCAATTTCATTATTGCTGGATTTTTCCGAGCCTGTAAATTTTTCATTTGCAGCTTCTTTTGATGGCCCGCCTTGTGGTGTATCATTGCACAAAAATAAAGTAAACGATGTGCTACATTTGACTGCAACGACTGCTTTGCGTTTGAACTTTTTAATATTCATTAAACTTGGATGCTTCGAGTCTCGATAGTGTCCAAGTCCCAAATTGCCACACATATTTTGCCCAAATGTATAGACAAGACCATCTCTTGTCATTACCACACTATGATACTCACCACAAGCAACGCTAACAATAGCGTCACTAGTTTTGTGTTGCTTTAATGGCACTGATCGCGGAACGCTGGACGAAATACCACCAATACCAAGTTGACCTTCAAGTCCACGCCCCCAGGAAAATAAGACTTGCCTGTGATTCTCGCGGTTCGTTTCGGCTGCGCCTTCAAAACGATATGAATCTTCGCCAAGGGTGGGTTGGCAAATTGCCAGATTATGTTGGCCCCCACAAGCTAGTGTTACGCATCTCCACTTTGATGTAAATTCTGGATGTAAAATGGTTGGAATATGCAAGTCTACTAGAGTTGGACCCTGGCCGAGCTCACCATTTCCACCATACCCAAAAGCATAGACATGCCCAGTATCTCTTTCCACAATGACACTATGACGAAGCCCACATGCAATTTGGTCAGATATAATCCCTGTACGCTTCTTCAGCACAAGACTTTCCGCCATAATATCGCCTTCTGTACTGTCTTTGTTCTGCCGATTACCACCGCTTAGAAATTTCGAAAAAGATGGAAACACTCTTATTGATTTAGTCGTCGCAGGGGCAAGGGTGTTGAATTTTGATACTATTTTTGGTTCCCATTGATCTCTCGTATTTCCAAGCCCAAGCCTGCCATTTGCACCATTTCCAAAACTATATACATGGCCATCTTGAGTTCTCGCCAACGTGTGAGAATCACCGCATTCGATTTGGACAACGCCTCTATTCATGAATGTCATAACTAAATGAGGCTTGGCCACGTACTTTCCGCCGTCCATCTCATTATCGTGCTGAGATTGGACAGATTTTTCTTGATGATTCGACAAGCCTAATCTTCCATTTGCTGCAAGCCCCCAGGTAAAAACATCGCCACTTTGACAAACGACACAACAGTGTTTCGACCCACAAGCGATAGAAATAATGTGACGATTATGTAGAATTTTTTCTAGTGCCATGGTTTTCACCAACTCTGGCATCTTTACAATATTAGTTTCCGAATCTACATTCTTACTATTGCTAACTCTAGAATACGCGTTGTAAGCATTTTCATCGTCATCACCATCCCACCAATAAAGGTCCGATTCCGAAGATAAGCACAAGACATTTTCGCCCTTTATGCTACATGCAAACTGTGAAATATCCTTGTCTTTCAGTGGCCCAAAAGAAAAAAACTCGTCGGGTGAGGTGCTAAAATCTTGTTTTTGGGGCAACAAACCCACGCCATAGATTTTGTTCTTACGACGCTGTTTTCTTGATACATCAAAATCACCCGAAGGGGCGCTTTTCAATACACGCTTACTACTTGAGCTCTCTATCAAAAGTGCCTCCACTTCCTCGCATTTTCTCAATTCTGCTTGCAACTGTTGACTGATGTCAGGGGTAGTAAGACTCTTCATAGTGGTAAATGCTTTTTCGCGAATTAAGTCTTCCTCTTCCTTTATTAAGCTTTCGTCTTCTTTCGTGCCAATTTCGCTGCTTTTGCTGCTTGTACTAATAGAGGGTTGTTTCGAGGGAAAACTCTCTGATTTTTTGTTTACTATGCCTCTTGAATGGCCATCTTCCAGCGTATCTATAGCTGCAACGGACTTCAACTTGGCCGTCCGTTGCGCATAAACTTGTGAAAGTTGGCGAGCTTTTGACTTTCCTAACTTATGCTTCATTCGGTACTTTTCCACCTTGGCTTCAAGTGTCTTTACCCGCGCTTGAAGCTCGACCGTATTTTGCTCTATCGCGTCTTTAATTCTATGTGATTGTTTTGTCATTAAATTCTTTTTATATATATCTAGTTCGTTAAGAGTTACTTGCAACTTCTTTTCGTTGTTAGTTTTCGCCGTTTCGGTTGCATAGTTATATATAGTGCGATACCAATACAGCATAGTGGCAATCAAAATGCATTGCGACAGAGCGATATGATAAATATAGCTTTCCAAAAATGAAGAGACTGTCATATTTTTGGATGTTTCCGTCTCGGCGGGAGATCATACCTTCGGCATCACAGAGGGATAAGGTGTTCTTCAAAATATGTTTTATGTTTTATGTTTGTATTAATAAGAATGTAGTAGTAGTAGAATCTAAATT
>JACLAC010013403.1_pt1 | contig 12157 bp, 8 predicted proteins | sample 8027881 | NCBI WGS metagenome assembly JACLAC01 (sample SAMN15725517, study PRJNA655200) | protist metagenome | isolation source: fluorescence activated cell sorting (FACS) single amplified genomes of... | place: Spain: Blaines Bay Microbial Observatory, Mediterranean Sea | collected 2016-01-19 | reverse complement strand
CAGTTCTCCCCGTCCTGCCCGCAGTACCCCCATCGGTCATCAGAAAGCATCGCATATCGAGCATTCATAATGAAAAAGGATACGCGTGGAAACTCTCGATACATCCAACATACCCAGCTGTCATAGCCAGGTGCGTCAGGCGTTTTACAGATATGGACTTCACCTATTTGTTCTCCATGATCAGTGACCACCGCGAAGTCCAATGGCCGGTCTAGCATCACACTTCGGAGAGCACGCCCTTCGCTATCAAAAGGCTGAATCCCAGCAGGATGCCCCTTCGCGAATCGGTAAGCATCATCCGGTGTCATCCTTGTGCCCTGAGTACTTGCATCCTGGGAGTGAGTTGTATGGATATGAGTATCTCCAAAAAACGGCTGACGCAGTCGATCATAATCACGGCAAGCCTCTCTCATCTCGCTGATTCGGTAGGGCCTAGTCGATGTCTCCATCGACCCACTTCCCTCTCGTGATTCCGAGTGAGCTAAGGAAACAGAAAAACTGTTGATACAAAGGCTCAACAGAAGTGCTTTCAGAATCATAGGGGCTCCTCGTCTTCGGCCTTCCTGGAATAAATCAACGCGACTGCGCTAAACTCTGGTTCGAAATTTCGGTCTCCTTTAGGCTACACCAGTGAGAGCAGAGTATGCTGACAACAGAAAATCCCTTTCGTAAAATCTGCCAAAGCTCAACCCGCTGGCCTTCATCGAACTCAATGTCGGGAATCACCAGGAAATTCTCCCGATTCGACAGATCAGCTCTTGAGGCCTCCCCGCTGAAAACGGACCTACGCATGTCTTTAATCTTCCTCGCTAGCGCCCTCCTCTATTTGTTATTTTCGGCTCCCATGGGATGGGCAGCGCCTTCTGTGCCCGAAGGGGCCTTTGGAGCGGGTGGGATCTCAAGCGAAGGACCGGTGGTTGAGGCGCGTTTGCTCGTCGATGCGAGCGCCGTGATGCCCGGCGAAATGATTCATGCCGGAGTGCTTTTCGACATTCAAGACGGCTGGCATATGTACTGGCGCAACCCTGGAGACTCGGGCCTTCCCACGCGACTGGAATGGAAGGTCGAAGGGGCGGATGTGGGTCCCATTCGATGGCCGGCGCCGACGGCATTCAAAGAAGCCGAAGGTACGCTTATGACCTACGGATATGCGGATCGCGTCTTGCTCGAAAACGACTTGCTCATTACGGCTTCAGTGGGCAGCCAACTTAATCTCGCCGTCGACGCCGACTTTCTCATCTGCAAGGAACTCTGTATCCCTGGAGAGATTTCCCTTCGGCGCTCTGTTCCTGTCACCGAAAGGTCAGAATCAGCCGGCTCCAAAACTCAAGATCTTTTTTCAACTTGGGCCGCGCTCACCCCTGGCTCGCCGGCATCTATGGGCCTGTCAGTCAACGAACTTTACTCACAGAGCGCGATTCGTCCAGGCGACCGATTTACCGGGGCCATTTCACTGACCTGTGAGCCCGACACGCTCCTTTCAGAGAAGTGTCAAGGATTAAAGCCCTACCAAGGTCGCATAGAGGATCGCTTTATTCCCGATGACTTGCATCCGATTGACTTAGAGGTCTCTGGAAGTCGTATGCATCCATTTTCGGATGGAGTACTCATTACTTTTAGGGCCGAAGCCTATGCAGATCGCTTTCCCGCGGAATTGCGAATTCGAGGCGTGGCTCGACTCCAGAACGATCGCGATGATCTCTTGCTCGTTGAGATCGACCTGCCCATGACTCTCGCTGAAGCCGGCAGCGAAATCCTCCTTCTTGAAAACCCTTGGCTTGAACCCGAAGATGAAGAGAATTTCAACTTGTACATCTCGCTCTGGCAAGCTTTTCTGCTCGCTTTTCTTGGCGGTTTGATTCTAAATTTGATGCCGTGCGTGCTTCCCGTTCTAGCAATTAAAGTTTTTGGGATCACGGAAAGAGCACACAGCGCTCGTTCCGATCTGATCAAAAATGGGGCCGCCTATACGCTTGGAATTCTCGTGACCATGGTGGCGCTTGGGTCAATCGTCATCAGCCTTCGAGCCGCAGGAACATCGGTGGGATGGGGCTTTCAGTTCCAAGAACCCGTGTTCGTCGCCTCTATTGCGGCCCTTCTCCTGGCCTTCGCGCTCAACCTTTTCGGCGTATTTGAAATTGGAGTCCCAGGGGCCCGGTGGATGCAAACCGGAGGGGCCTCAGAGGGCAGCGAATTTCGAGCCAGTTTTTTTGAGGGGCTTCTCGCTGTCCTACTCGCCACGCCTTGCTCAGCCCCGTTCTTGGGAACCGCTGTCGGGCTTGCCTTTGCGAGCTCAGCACCGGTCATTCTCGCGATCTTTATCGCGATCGGACTGGGTCTCGCCGCGCCCTTTGTTCTCATCACCCTGATTCCTGGATGGGCTCGGATCCTTCCCCGAAGTGGGCCATGGATGCTCCAACTCCGAGCCGTTCTTGGGTTCGCCCTCTTAGCGACTCTGATCTGGCTTCTCTGGATCGTGGGTCGACAAGTCGGGACGGATGGAATGGCTCTACTTCTCCTCTTCCTCTTGTTTCTCGGATTCGCCAGTTGGTTGTACGGAGTCCGGCAGCGTTCAAACGAAGATGGGCGCGCTCCCTTTGCGGCCATCATTATGATTCTGCTCACTATCGGAGCGCTCATCTGGCTTCCTCTTCGCCCCGAAGAAGAAAAAATCGAGAAACTCAAGGTTCAATCTGAGATCCCTTCCTTCGACCCTGTAGAAGTTGATCGAGAGGTCTTAGCCGGCAGGCCTGCCTTTATTTATTTCACAGCGGACTGGTGTCTCACCTGCAAACTCAATGAACGTACGGTTCTTAATGACGAACGCGTCCTGGAGGACCTCGAAAAACGAAACGTCGCTGTATTCAAGGCCGACTGGACCCTTCGAGACGAAGAAATAAGACAAGAACTCGCGCAGTTCGGTCGAGCCGGTGTTCCGCTTTATCTGCTCTACAACCCCGAAGAACCGAACCGGCCTAAGGTTCTCCCCGAACTTCTAAGCGTGGACCTCGTTCTTGATGAACTCTCACAAGTGAGAGAGACCACGAACAGAAAAGCCGGCTTCTGAGTCATCCCGAAGACGAGCCCCATCCGTCTTACACCGCAAGGCCGGGGAAACCTTACTTGCTCCAGCCTCTATTGGCATGTACTATGTCGAAATAGTCAGACACTGCCCGAGCATGACTAAAACATCGCTGCAGGAGAACTCCCAATCATGAAATGCCTAAGAACACCCGATGAGCGATTCAGTGACCTTCCCGATTACCCCTTTGAGCCCCAATACACAGAGGTCGACGACGGCGACGGCGGAAGTCTCCGCATACATCATGTAGATGAAGGGCCTGCCCACGCACCCATTGCGCTCTGCATGCACGGCCAACCCAGTTGGAGCTTCTTGTATCGGCACATGATTTCTGGACTGACACAGGCAGGGTTGCGGGTCCTCGCCCCCGATCTGGTGGGATACGGTCGTTCAGACAAACCAGCGGCCCTCACCGACTACTCTTACCAACGGCAAGTTGACTGGATGACCGCATGGCTGATCAAAAACGATGTCAAAGGAGCCACCTTCTTTGGACAAGACTGGGGCGGCCTCATCGGCCTAAGAATGGTGGCTGAGAATCCTGAACGCTTTGATCAAGTCGTCATCTCAAATACAGGTCTTCCGGCCCCTCAAAATACTCCATCGGAACTCTCCGAAGAGGTTCGACGTTTTCGCGCCGAAGCCCCAACACCAACCCTACCCGAGGTCATGGAAGCACTCGCCGGGGGTGACCCCGATCGGTTTGCCTTCTCCTTTGCTCATTGGCAGAAATGGTGCTGGGAAAATGAAGACCTTCCAGTGAGCCTCGCCGTACTGGGTGCAAGCGGGGGCAAGCCGCTCACGCCCGAAGAACTCGCCGCCTATGATGCCCCCTTTCCCGACTCCAGCTACAAAATGGGCCCGCGAGCCATGCCTACACAAGTGCCCACTCTGAGCGATGACCCCTCGGTCGCAGCGAATCTAAAGGCTTGGGAAGTTTTTAAGAAATGGGAAAAGCCCTTCCTCTGTGCCTTTAGTGACAATGACCCTGTGAGCGCTGGCGCTGACATTCATTTTACAGCCACGGTGCCGGGGGCAAAGGGCCTCAATCATTCAAGAGTAAACGGCGGCGGTCACTTTCTGCAGGAATCCAAAAGTGAAGAGTTGGTTCAACGAATTGTCGAACTCGCCAAGTCAAATTGAAGATTCCTGATTGAACTTGGATAAAAAACTGAAAACCTTCTAGATCAAGTGTTTTCGATTTCAGAATCCGGCCTTAAAAAGTCTCGTGCAGTTTAAGTCTGTTCTGATTCCATCGTGCCATACTCCAAGCTATGGAAATATTCTCTTGGATAGGCGACTTAGCTGCTTGGCAGGCAGGCTTGCTTATCGCGGCTGCAGTCGCGACCTCGATTATATCGGCCATCGTTGGCATGGCCGGCGGCATCACTCTTCTTGCCGTCATGCTGCTCTTTATGGATCCACTGGAAGCCATCCCACTCCACGCAATCGTTCAAATGGTTTCCAATGGGTCAAGAAGCATCATCCATCGAAAACATATTCAGTGGAAGATCATTTGGCCTTTCCTTCTGCCTCTCATTCCGTTGGGATGGTGGAGTCTTGAAATTGCACAACAGCTTGAGCCTGACTTAGCGCGCACCTTAATTGGAGTCTTTGTGCTTGTGGCCACTTGGCGACCGAATTGGATTTGGCTCGGTAGAGAACCAGCGAAAGCAAGTCCAAAGTTTCGTTTTCTAGGACTTGGTATTGTGGTGGGGTTTCTAAATGTGACATTTGGTGCCACAGGCCCACTCATCGCTCCCTTTTTCTTAAATCTCGGACTCAATCGCTTTGAGCTCATCGGCAGCAAGGCCGCTTGCCAAATGGGAAGTCATATCGCAAAGATCTTGATCTTCGGATTAGTGGGCTTTGCCTATCTCCACTGGGCCGGGCTCATCGTCTGGCTGTGTGGCGGCGTTATTGTTGGAACCGCTGTGGGCACTCGAATTCTTGAAAAAGTTGATGAGGTCTGGTTTGTCCGGATTTATCAGAGCGTACTCACTCTCGTTGCTCTACGTCTCGCCCTTGCAGAGATTCCCGCCCTTCTGGGCATCTAAAAAGCTGAGGCTACCGACTCACCCTGAAAATCATTCTTCGCTACGATTAAGCTCTTCCAACGCGCTCGACGGAGTACCCACTGAGCATCGACCAAACGATTGATCAAGCCTTTCAGCCTATCGCACGGTTTGTCTCAGAGGCGGTTTTCTACTCCGTCTCGATCGGCGGTTCAGATTTACCTTTAATCGTCGTCTGGCTCATCGCCGGAGCTACTTTTTTTAGCATTTACCTCGGCTTTATTAATGTACGAGGCTTGGGTCATGCCCTTCGCATTGTTCGAGGCAAAGAAGACGACATCCACGACCCGGGCGAAGTCTCACACTTTCAAGCCCTCACCGCCGCTGTCTCTGGAACGGTAGGCGTTGGGAATATCGCTCACGTCGCCGTAGCCGTTTCCATTGGAGGGCCTGGCGCTGCTTTCTGGATGGTGATGGCTGGATTTCTCGGCATGGCTTCGAAATTTGCCGAGTGCACATTAGGAGTGAAATACCGGCAAGAAAATCCGGATGGCAGCATCTCCGGCGGACCGATGTTTTTTCTACACCGCGGCCTTGCGCAGCTCGGATGGCCTCGAGCTGGTCGCGGTCTAGCGATCTACTATGCCATTTGCGTTGTCGGCGGAAGCATCGGCGTCGGCATGTTCCAGTCCAACCAAGCATTCGTACAATTTGTAGCGGCCACAGGGGGCGAAGAGAGCGTCATCGCAGAATCAGGGTGGCTCTTTGGAATCGTCCTGTCTGTATTCGTTGGGCTTGTCATCATGGGTGGAATACAAAGCATCGCCCGCGTGACCGCAAAGCTCGTACCCTTTATGGCTGCAATTTATATTGGAACGGCCCTCTTTGTCATTCTTGCGAATGCGGATCGAATTCCAGCAGGCTTACTTGCGATCGTCCGCGATGCATTTGAACCCGAGGGCATGGCAGGCGGCGTGCTGGGGATCGTTGTGCTGGGATTTCGTCGCGCTGCATTTTCAAACGAAGCAGGGATTGGCTCATCCTCCATCGCCCATGCGGCTGTCAAAACCCGAGAGCCTCTCACTCAAGGCTTTGTCGCCATGCTCGAGCCTCTCATCGATACCATCATTGTCTGTTCAATCACAGCACTGGTCATCGTCACGGCCTTTGAGCCTGGCTCAATTGCAACCGGAGAAATAAATGGTGTCGAGCTCACTTCAGCGGCCTTTGAACAAGTGTTGCCTTGGTTTCCCTCTGTTCTCTCTCTCGTCGTCTTGCTTTTCGCCTACTCCACATTAATTACATGGTCGTACTACGGGCTTGAAGGTCTCATCTACCTTGTCGGTCCAAGTCCCGGCGTAAGGTGGACCTTCAACATCTTCTACTGCTTGTGCGCGGTCATCGGCTGCACGACCACACTTGCGACAATTCTTGAGTTTTCGGACTCAATGATCTTCGCCATGGCTTTAGCCAATCTTATTGGGCTCTACTGCCTCGCCCCCGGCCTCCGGCGGGATCTAAAAACGTATTGGTCCGGCATTCAAGCTCGGAAAGACAAAATATGAAAAACGGCTATGACTTAGTAGGCAAAACCGCTTTTATCTCGGGAGCCGGCTCTGGAATCGGTCGTACTATCGCCATCTCGCTGCTCGAAGCAGGAGCCGATGTATACATCTGCGATGTTCACCCGGAGCACCTCTCACGCTTCCTGGAAGAGCACCCGAGTGCCAAAGGTCGATTAGCCGATGTCGGTATCTCAGAAGAAGTCGAAGCCGCTTTCTCAGATCTAGATCGTAGCTACGGTCAACTCGACATCCTCATCAACAACGCCGGAGTCTCTGGGCCTGTCGTTCCAGTCGAGAAAATTCACAAATCAGACTGGAATCGCACTCTCAATGTGAATCTAAATGGGCCCTTCCATTGCACCCAACAGGCCGTTCCGCGTATTCGAAAAATGAAGGGCGGCACAATCCTGAACATCGCTTCAAATGCCGCCTTTACAGGAACTCCCCTCCGAAGCGCCTATGTCGCTAGTAAATGGGCCATGGTCGGACTCACTAAAACCTGGGCGATGGAACTCGGTCGAGAAAACATTCGTGTCAACGCCATCTGTCCAGGATCCGTCGAGGGGCCTCGCATTGACGGCGTCATCCAAGAAGACGCTGATTCCCGGGGCTTGTCCACTAAAGAAATCCGGAGCCTCTACCAGAAACAAAATTCAATGGGCATCTTTATCCAACCCGAGCAGATCTCAGCTTTAGCAACTTTCCTTTGCTCGGATTCGGCAAGTATGATTTCGGGACAAGCCATTGGAATTGACGGACATACTGAAAGTCTTGGCAACTGGTTTGACTAGCGATAAGGCAGAACGCGATGGGTGCATCGCCATCCAACGATATCGCCAAGTCAAAAAGTTGAGGAAGCGCCTTATTCTGAAAGGACTTGGCGGGCTAAAACTTCCCGAATCGCCATCGCAATATCATCAAGTCCCACCCCGCCATCGTTATTGAGGTCGAACTTTCGATCGGCACCGTTCATCTTCGGCTCAAAGTCCGACACCACTGGAACCTCAATCGGGCCCGGGGGCAGAGGTCTCACGAGTCCAACGCCCACTGCCGAATCAATCACCACGTCATTGCCACGGATCGTCAGCGGGATGGTGACATCGTCGTCATAATCGATGCCTACGCCCTGCGAAATCCGAATGGTATTATTTTCGATCGTTACATCCTCCAATCGGTTCCCACCGCGCGTGTACTCCGTACCTGTTCTGAGAAAAATTCCTCGGCGGTTTACGCTTGTATCGTCTGGCGTATTGTGAATCACGTTATCCGCGATATAGACACCGTCGACGCCTTCGACGTAGATCGAGTTCAAGCCGACATCGAAGATGTGATTCCCAGTAATCTCCAAATTGCTCATGATCTCAAGCGTAGAGTAGGAGGGGTTCACCATGATGCCGTAGCACTTCCCATCCGAATCATTGCGTTCCCGGATCACGTTTTTGCGAATCACGAGTCCATTCGAGTACCCATGAGCCACGATCTCAGCGCCTTCGCAGGGAGCATCGTAATTGGATGCGGTTCCCGACCCCTCAAGCTCGTTAAATTCAATGAGCTGGGGGCACGGCACGCCATCTCCCTCGTCCTTACAGCTCACATAGATGTTGTGATCGTACTTACTCTCCGAACCATTGTTCAAGAAAGTGTTGTAGCCGATATAAAGTCCGGGGCCTCCACCGAGAAAACCCTGTCCGGTATTATTCTGAATCACCGAATTTGTCAGCGAGATATTTGAGACCTTATCTTCTTCACTGGCATGATTCTTCACAAACACGCCGACTTTAAAGTTCTCAATAATCGAGTTTGTGATCGTGATGTCGTGACTGCCCTTATCGAACAAAATACCGAGATTGGTTCGGTCTCCACGAAACCGCAGACCATCAAAAGTGACTCGTGCGGTTTCACCGCGAATGAATCCCATATGACCCGTCAGCGTCGGAATCTCGCCTAAACCATATGCGCCAATGTAGGCGCCCTCCAGATCTCCCAGACCATAGAACCCGGTCATCTCATGGGTCTCTCCGGCACAGAAGAGCAACTCTCCACCCGGGCGAAGCGCCCGAAGAGCATCGGGACCCCGGGTGTAGTCTGCGCCCGAACTGCAGACCGTGATGGCACTCGCCTCCGCAGACACCAAGCCGAGGAATCCGAGAGCGAGAGATAAAAGACTAAAACGAATGTGCATGACCTTCTCCTTTGTCGAGTAAGAAGCTCATCGACAGGAATGGCCATCCTTAAAGTGACCTCCAACACAAAACGGATCACCTTTACACGAATAAATTTAGACCTACTGAATATCCCCCCATCCTTCAGATACACAGTCGCCTGGATATCTCTGCCTATACGTTGTGATCGATCCCTTCTTTGAATGAAGAAGCGATCTCGCAGAATCGTTAGATATTCAGATGAAATTTTGACAGCTTGATGAAAGGGCAGCTTCTCAGCTCCATGCACGAGAAAGTTTTCTCAGCACTAAAGTTGAGTCACCGGTTTACCTAGAATGATCTAATTCCCATAAAGGAACTAAAAGAGATATAATTCGTTCGGATTTATTCACGCGAAATCGAATCTAGACTAACGACACAAGTAAACGAAGCTGTGAACATTCGGAAGGCGAGCAATCAAGAATGGAAATCGAGAATCGGATTATTGTTGTAACGGGCGCCGCCAGTGGTATCGGGAAAGCCATGGCCCAGAGGTTCGCTGCAAAAGGAGCTCTCAAAGTCATCGCGGTAGATATCAACATCGAGGATGCTGAGTCCACCGCCAAGGAGATCGGCGGCGTGGCTATCAAAGCCGACGTTGCGTGCGAGGCCGATATTAAGCGCGTCATTCAAGAGACCGAAGAGAAACATGGCCCTATCGATCTTTTCTGCTCAAACGCGGGAATTGGTTTGGCTCCGAATCTCGATTCCGATAATAAGGACTGGACTTTAAGTTGGGAAGTCAACGTGATGGCTCATGTCTACGCCGCACGACATTTAGTTCCACGAATGATTGCAAGAGGGGGAGGCTATTTCCTCAACACGGCCTCGGCGGCTGGGCTACTCAATCAACCCGGCGGAGCTGCTTACGGCGTGACGAAACATGCAGCCGTTGGTTTTTCTGAATGGCTTGCGCTGACCTACGCTCACGAAGGGATTGGAGTTTCCGTACTGTGCCCACAGGCAGTCCGAACCCCCATGCTTGATGCCGGACCTGCGTCATCCGCTGCTGGAGTCGATGGCCTCATCGAACCTGAGGATGTCGCAAAAATTGTGGAGGAAGGCTTACAGGAGAAAAGATTCCTGATCTTGCCTCACCCTGAAGTGCTCGAATATGTGCGCCGAAAAGCCGCAGATTATGATCGCTGGATTCAAGGGATGAATCGGCTCTACCGCCGAGTGAGCAACCAACTCTAAGCTCCCCTAGCTTCAAAGAGAGGTATCCAGAACCACAATGAAGGGAAGTGACCTGCTTGAGGGAGTCGATTTTGCGCTGGATGAAATGCCTGGAGATCAATTGCATCGCATCCTCCATGCATATCGAGAACGCGGTCCTATTCAGTCGACCCGCTTCCTAGGTCTGCCAGCTCTCATCATTACCTCTCACCAGGCACTCTCTCGGGCATTCATGGATACCGAAAGCTTCCCTCCCCATGCGATGTATCAGGCTTCCTTTGAAGGTGCGATTGGGAAAAGCTTTATTTCAATGGAAGATCCTAAAGAGCATCTTCTCTATCGCAAACGAGTCACACCCGCATTTAGATCGCGTGCAGTAGCCCGTTACGAGCGAGATGACCTTGCTGAGATCGCCCACGAACTCATTGACCGGATCGAAAGTCGCACGAGTTTTGACCTCATAGAGTCGTTCACGACTCAGTTCCCCTATTTGGTGATTTCGCGTCTACTCGGGCTTCCGCGAGACCGAGAAGACGAGTTTCAAAATTGGGCCTTCGCCCTTCTTCGTTTCCGAGACGATCCCGCAGCTGCGAAAAATGCGCGAGAGAAACTCACCGAATTTATCTCACCTGTTGTCGAAGACAGAAAAAAACAACCAAGGAACGACGTAATCTCAGAACTCTTACAGGTTCGCATTGACGACATGAGTCTTACCGATGAAGAAATTCACAGTCATATCCGCTTACTCTTCCCGACAGGCGGAGAGACCACTCATGGCTCTCTAGGGAACCTTCTTTTCGCAGCGCTCTCAAACCAATCCTTATGGGAGCGGCTCTGTAGAGATCCATCGCTGATACCAGCAGCTTGCGAAGAGAGTCTACGATGGGAGACCCCCATTGCCGTTCTGCCTCGGCTTTCCTGTTCAGATGAGACCGAATTTTTAGGCATCACGATTCCAGGAAACTCCTGGATTCTTTTTGCCATCGCTGCCGCAAACCGAGACCCCCTAGTCTTTTCTGAACCCGATCGTTTTGACCTTGATCGAGAGAAAGATGAATCTTTGACATTCGGAAGAGGCGTCAAAGCCTGCCCCGGGATGCACCTCGCTCGAAAAAACATGACCGTTGCGCTTCAGGTTCTTACGGAACGCATGCCCTCTCTGCAATTGACCGACCTTGACTCTGCGCAACCCAGAAGAACGGTTCTCAGGTCGCCTGCCGCACTGCACGTGCGGAAATGATCACTGAACCTTTTTGCTTCTACTCAGATGCCTTGCTACGCGGAACGCGTAGAAAAAGAGTGGGCGTTCGATCAAGATACGCCCGGTACTCGGGGTCATCTCCCCACTTCTTTTTGCCTCTTGCCTCGACCAAAGGGACTCCACTGATTCGAGTGAGCAGTACGAATACAAAAAGGGGTGATACTAAGGTCGCATATTGCCAACCCGAGAGGGTCGGCAAAGCAACAAGAGCCACACCACACCACAGAGTGATCTCTCCAAAATAATTTGGATGGCGGGACCATGCCCACAATCCTGTCTGAATGAATCGGTCCTTGTTCTCGGGATTGGCTCTAAAACGACTCTTCTGCTGATCTGCCACAATCTCGATCGTTAAGCCGGAAAGAAAAAACACGAGCCCAACAAATGCCCATACACCTAGAGGAGGCTGCGTACTGGAAGTAATGGCGGCCAAAGCACAGGCCGCCGTCAGGAGAACCCACAGACCCTGCAATGTCCAAACCATTAGAAAGCGAAGAAAATCTGTTTTCAAACGATCGAAACGCCCATCTGAACCGGAAATTTTGACCCGGCGAAATAAAAAAGAGCCTAGCCGTACAGCCCAAAAACTAACCATCATCACAATTAAAAACGTCCGAAGCTCGCCGGAGCCACTGAGGATAAAGCTAAACCACATCAAACTCAGATATGTCAAACTCCCCGTCAAATCAAAGTAATGCTCAGTCTGCGCAAAATACGATGGAATAAAAATAAGCCAGTTCACTAAAAATGAAATGATCCCGCAGAGCATGAACAGTGAAACCCCGAAGGCTTCACTGCTGCCCTGACTGCCCGCCCAGCCTATAGCTAGTCCCATCGCAAGTATAATCACAATGAAC
>JACLAC010011375.1_pt1 | contig 12157 bp, 4 predicted proteins | sample 8027881 | NCBI WGS metagenome assembly JACLAC01 (sample SAMN15725517, study PRJNA655200) | protist metagenome | isolation source: fluorescence activated cell sorting (FACS) single amplified genomes of... | place: Spain: Blaines Bay Microbial Observatory, Mediterranean Sea | collected 2016-01-19 | reverse complement strand
CCAAATGTGGCGCAGCAAGGTTCGTGGATCATTGGCCTTCAAGGGTCGCATGGGCTTTGGCCGCTGCTGGCACTCATCGTCTTGCTCGCGTTCCGCATGCCGCCCACCGTATTCAGTTTGGTCAATTTGATCATCGTTTTCTTTATCATTGTCTCTCAAATGAAACGTACCGCAAACGGTAATTTTGATCCGAACTCCTCCATAGTAAAGAACATGGTGCGCTTCCTGGCCGTGTTCAATGGATCTGCTCTCACGGTTCGATACATGTTTCAATTTAATGGTATACAGAGCGTTTTTAATTCAGCGTGGTCAGCGCTCACATTGTCACAAGTGTTGCCGCTGTCTGACGTCGGGCTTTCCCAGTGCGGCGAAGATAGACAGCTCTTTGTCTTCTTGCTCGACTCCACCTCTATCTTTTTACTGGCCATCCTCCACTTGAAGGCCATGGGCGAGTCACAAGCGAGACGTAAATATGATGATGACCAAACACATGGCTCACCGCGTGCGACTCGTAATAATATAGAAGAGCTCCAGATAGAGTATAAGAGATTGGAAGACTCAACAGATGGCATCAATGACTTCCCAGAATCCTCAAATGCTAATAGAAGTGAAGGAGCAGCCAGCAATTCCTTTCGCTGGGCCCCGCTCGTCCTGGTGATGGCGGCCTTCTTCACCATATTTATTATATTAGGCATCATTGCGGCTGAGAACGACTGCATGACAATTTTGACCGTCGGTCTGGCGACCACTACTCCAACATTGCTGCTGCTGCTTCTTATCCACCACGTCTGCCCCCACGCTCCGATGTATTGGACGTGGTACTGTTGGCGGTTCAGTGGGCTGGTGACGCTGCTCATCTCTTTTGCAGTGTCAATCTACGGTACCAGCAGCACTGGCGGGGTCACAGTGATGGACAGCGTACAGATTATATTTACGCTCGTGCAGATGTTAGGGCACGCCTCTAAAAGCGGAGTCAAACTCTCCTGTTCTGATAAGTATGGCAACAAAAGCCAGAACATCAAGAGACACTACTATGCTCTCTATGGATCCTGCTACTGGCCGCAAACCTGCATTGCTATCACCCGTATAGTCGCTTTGTATGTCTACCAGTTTTCCTTCTTTGGCAAGGATTCGACATGGTACGCCCCATCGCCGGCAGCAGAAGCGTGGGGGTTTGTTAAGATCATAACAAATCCTTATAATTCATCAGCAATCAGTTTTCATACAACCACAGACGGTTTGTCCAACACGTATACAAAAATGTGGTCGTTGCAATTTTTTCCAACCATCCTTTTCACCTGTTGCGCGCTGCAATGTTGGTCAGGGCTTCAGCGTGGCAAATTAGACAAGTGGCTGTCTGAGCTACAAGATGTTAAGGCTCATAATGGTTCTCAGAAAGAGAGTGAGACAGAGAAAGAAAAAGAAAAGAAGAGTGAGATCGAGAAATTAAAATCTGAAGATGAGAATGAAATGACCGATTCGTTCATGGGTGGATTGCAGAATATATGGCATCGTTATGCGCGTTCGCTTGGAGCGTGTGATGGTCTTATCATCTCCTTGATGATTTCTGCTTTTTGTCATTCAAATATTTTTTCAATTGTGTACTTTCTGATTATTGTGGAATGCTATTATTACCGCTGTGCCACCAGAGGCGTACAAATAACTGTGGTGGCAATTATCGCAATATCCGTTTCTATGCAATGTTTCTTCATGACCTTTCGTCAAGATGCGTTCATCGGGCATCCACTGTGGGAATCTGCATCGACATATATCAATCACGAGGTCGAGGGCCTGGCCACGTGGCTTGGTTTTCATTCCCATCGACTGGTCTTATGGTCAGATTTAGTGGCCTACATATTTGCGGTAATGCTTCTCGGTAGCCAAAATCAAAATCATCATGTTAATCATTTAGAATCGGATATCAATGGCATTTCACAGACATCGGCACAAAAAGAGCAACAGCAATTTTTGCCGAAGGATTTTACGCTTCCTGTCAATGCGAACAGTTGGTTTTGCCATTTTCTTAAGTATGCATACAAAGGGCTGCCCAAGCTTCTCATTATCCTTTATCTGTTCGCCGGCTCATATTCCACCTTTGGTGTGACGTCTCTCGGGTACACTGTCATTGGTATTGTCGCTTTATCACGCATGGATAAGTTCGATAACCCCCCGCATAAACTATTTATGATTGCGCGTGCGTTCAACATCCTTGTCATCTTTGCTGCGCTCGTCTACCAATTTCCCTTCGGGAGCTCGCCCTTGTCCTGTAAGAGTGGGACGGCTGACTGCCTGAACTGGGAGTCCGTCTTTGGTTTGGTCAAATTGTCGATGAGCGCTAATACAACTATACCAGCAAGTGGTGGTTCGTGGTGCAATAGAAACGGCACTGTATGTTCAAACCCATTTTCATTGAAATCTGGCTATAGTTGTAGTATTTCTATCTTCATTGTGTCCATTTTTGTACAACACTTGTATGCAAGTGATAGTTATCGCTTTATTATTTCAAGCAACATGCGACACCACGAGCACGCCGACTTTCGCTACAGCCGCTGGGTGTGTGCACTGCGGCACTCATTAGCTGACAAGTGGGTGCTAATTATTAAAGAGAAGGGGGAGACCATGTCTCGGCTAGTGAGGTGAGTCACACAACAAATATTTTATCTTTCTTTCTCTCTCTCTCTCTCACACACACACTCACTCACACACATTCACAGAGTCATCAAACGCATCACTAAATGGCAGGAACAGCAGCTGCTAAACAGTCAGAAGGCCACCGTGCGGATGGTGGGACAATGGAAAGAAAACATCGAACACCGCCGCATTGCCCCGCCGGGCAGACCTGAAGCAAAGGTTATATCTAAGTTTGTGGCAGGGAAAGGATTAGCCGACACATACGCCACGATAGATTCTGCAGGGATCAGTCTCACATGGCGCATTAATTCAGCACAACAGAACAACCAGTTGGTTGCATATCGTGTCCATGCGTATCGTGTAGGCAATAAAAGTATGTTGGATTACTCGGAGGTTGAATATGTAGTACCAGTGGCACTGGCCCTTCAGCATGATGTTAACAATGATAATGGCAATAAGACCTCTGCTGTGTCGATCCACATATCTGAATTAGACCAATTGCGCGAAGGAAAAGAATATACTTTTAAGGTGGTGGCCATCAGTGAAAGAGGTCGCAGTCCTTTGAGCGAGGAATCGAATGCAATATCTATTTCAAAAGAGATGAAAATGAAGCTGGGAGCGGATACGAAGAAGCCTACTGAAGATGCAACCGATTTATTTGCTGCTCAAGACAAAGACAAAGAATTGGAAAGCAAAGTAGGGTACAGAAATGGCAGCAGCAGTAGAAGTTACTCTCGCGTCGTTGCAGATTTGTGGGGTTCTTTAAGTGACTCTTTCCGTCATTTTCTTATGCACAATCTAGAATGCTCTGTTCGCTCTGGCTATTTTGAGCGGGGGAACCTCAGCTTGGCGGAGTCTACTTCCCTTAGAGATAGATTTCGCTCTAGAGCCAGCTCCTCAAAAGATCTTAGTTCAAGAGCAGATGCTAGACATTACTCTCAATCTGAGAAATTGACCGACCAAAGCACTCTCTTTCTCTTTGAAACGATCGTGCTGGAACACAGTGAAAATATTTGTTATGTGGCGTTTTTACTCGACCATTTGGCGTATTGCTCATTGCTATCGATAGTATTTCCCCTCTCCATGTTCTTGTATTCTCTATGGGTCGCGCCGTTGCCAGGCACGCGGTATTGGGCATTCACCACTTACTATGTAATCCTTATCATCGGGTTAAAGTTTCTGTGGCAATTTCCCGTATTTTGCTTGGCGCTGAATGAGGCAGAAACCTATTTCTATCCCTCTCTGCAGCCGTATTGCCCCACGGAGCCGTACACAATGCATGCACCAGCGAACACAACTGTGCAGCCACTGGCTCTTTTTTTCATGCTTAAAACGTCTGATGCGACAGCTGCCTTGATTCAAGGACACGACATGTTTCACCATACTTTCTATGACTTTCTGGTACTGTTTGCCCTCGTGTTGCAGCGACACAAACTGCGCGTTTTTGGCCTTTTCCATCGTGATTTAGCCGCCAACGTGTCGAACCTGTCTCAAAGTGACGATAGCAATGGTGGCGGTTATCGATTAGCCGAGCAGCATTCTAATAACAATGTTGAAACTAAAGTGAAAGAGACAGATGATGAAGAGAATGTTTTTGGAAGACAGGATGCAATCAAAGATAAGAAGCGCCTTTCTCCTCCTCCTCCTCCTTCTTTCTGCTCAAATATTTTGCACAGCTTGAGGCATTTTCGCTGGATGGAAATCTTCTTGACGCACATGCATCGCATCCATGTAGAAAGGAACGATCCCATCTTTAATTTTGAGGATTTCCTTGATATTCGCTGTGAAGATGATTCGAGTGAAGATAAGAACAACAACGAAGAAGCAGAAGAAGGGCACACTCGAAACAGACAGTCCGTCTCCACCAGTTTGGCATCCATCAACGATATGACACTCAGAGGCATGGAACACACAGAACAATTGCATCAAATCCAAGAGATATTCGGCAACGATTTCATTATCTTGAAGCCAGGGGAGGACTACTACGCAACCACATTTATGATTCAATTGATCACGTTGCTCTTCATTATCCCAGAGTTTGATGCGATGACATCAATCAACGACAAAATTTCACTCGGCATTCAACTGTCTAACAACGAATTTTCTGGACGGATGGTCATTGCAATGCTATTGCAAATTGGCGTCATGATCACCGAGCGCATGGCTTATTTGCTACGCTCTCTCGCGTTGAAATCTATGTTGCAATTCGCGACCGTCACATTTCTATTCATTTATATCTTCTTTGTCGTTCCGATGCAGACGGAAAAATACTTTTGGGAAAATGGTCCGCTCGTGACTTTTTTCCTTCTTCAGTGCGCCTATTTCTATTACGGAGCCGTGCAAATCCGCGAAGGTTATTCGCGCGCGGGGCATAACAATTGGCTAACAAATAATGGTTTTGGGCCGTTGCCTTCGGTCATCTTCAAGATATATCGCTTGATACCCTTTGTGTACGAGCTGAAAACCGTTCTCGATTGGATCTGCGCAGACACGTCCTTGGATGTCTTTATGTTCTTCAAACTGGAAGATGTTTATGCGCTACTGTTTGTCACAAAGTGTGATATGGACTACCGTCGCAGGGACCGTGTGACACTTTCGGGCAAAAATGCTCAGCTTGCCATCTGGAAATTTGTGTACGGTGTTTTGATTTTCATTTTGATCCTGGTGTTGGTGCTCGGCCCCATTCTTCTTTTCAGCTCACTCAATCCTGCTCTGAGTACTAATCTGATAACGGGTATGACATTGACTGTATCTGTTGACGGCGCGCGAACGTCTTTCTCTTTGTACACTTCCGATAATGAGCAGCGCAACTTGATAGAGTCAGTCAATCAGTCTACATTTGATCAGATCTCCGCGGTGGTTCCAGGTAAGATATTATTTTTTTATTGTCATTTTACTTCTTTTTCTGTACTGAATTTTCACTCTTATATATTTTATTCAGCAATCAACCCGAGTTTTGTCGATGCCGCGAGTATGCAAGAGATCCTGTTGCCTGATTATTCCTCGACGCGGTGGGAGATCACTCCGCCCGGTGTCTTGGATTACTTAGATTTGCTCTCACGTGGCACCAACTGCACGCTGGTGATGCGAGTTGCCTTCACAAGGGCAGGGCCACCGGAAGCCAAATCCGTGTCTACAGTTCTCCATCGACCGTTGACACTTTCTGAGCGCTGTAAATTGCTTGCAATGCTGGTCGCAAACCCGCATACCATCATGGAGAACTGTACCTCCCTATCCGCCCAGAGCGACATTGAAAATGACGATGTTGTCTTCACTGAATGGCTTCCCCAGACTTACCACCTGCCCGTCACGGCTGGAATAACCCCGTACGATTCAAACCCACGAGAATACTGGAGCATACGCTTGCGCTTGAATGGAAACCGGACGAACATAAAACAGTGGGTCAAATCTTTTGAGGGTGGTGGTCGCTATCTGGTCACGGCTCCAACGATGTGGTGGACACTGGAGCGCCAGGCAGCACCTGCAAGCCAAGGTGGCACTCCCGTCGCACAGTTTCTCGACGCCCAAGGCAAGACTGGTTTGATCTTTGTCACGGTCTCGGACAAGATCTTTGAAGCAGCCACGATGATCTCATCCAGTTACGGTGTGATTGGTCTCTATGTGTCCATTGTGCTGGTGGCGGGCCGCCTGATTCGTGCCATTTTTGCCATCAATCCAGCTACTATTTCAGTTGATGAGATGCCGCGGCCGGATGATCTATTGGAGCTATGCGAAGGCATATTCATCGCTCGCAGCGAGAAGTACGACGGGCACTTACAGGACGAAGTGAAGTTGTACCGGTCACTGCTCCGCATATACCGGCAAGATGCGACGCTCTTTGAGGTAACGGGGGAGGATGATGTAATTTATTTAGAAAAAATTAAAAAAGATTAATTAAAATTAAAATAAGATTAAAATTAAAAGATTGAAGATTTTTTTAGTTCAATTTTTTCATAGTCTATATATTAGTCTATCTTCTATCTTTTAAAAATTTAGCTACTTTTTTCTTCACTTTCGCTTTCGCTTTCGCTTTCCCTTTCGCCTTCGCCGAAGGGACTTTGAACGTCCCTTCCACGCCGTATTTGGGCCAGATATCGCCCGTTCCCGTGCGGGTATGTACGGAGATATCTTGCATGTGTGGGGGTATGATGTCAGCCGGCTTCTTCAACTTCCAGCGGCAGCGGGGCGCTCCTCTCTCTGGTTTGCCGTCGTAATGCTTCACTGCGCCAAGCGCCTTGGTGTCGGACAGCGGGAGAATCTTTTCCACAAACCCCGTGGATGCCAAAGGAGATGTACCTTTCCCTTTTGCTTTCTCTTTAATTTTTGCATCGTGGCGGCCGTAAAAGATGTTATACACGGAGCGTGAGTTTTGATCGAGGGTGAGGGTATGCGTGAACGCGAGAGGTTCCCGCTGCGTCACGGATTTGAAGTGAACCACCAGCGGGATCTCAAAAGAGCCCCACCCTTTCCGCGTCAGCTGAAAGGCCGGCACCAGGCCGGTGTTTCGGATGCTGAACTTGTTTTTTTTGAACGACTTGTGCAACTGCACGTCGACCTTTTCGACCAAAGATGCCGCTGTCACGCCCTTGCTATTGCTGCTGTTCTTGCTGCCTGCTATGACCTCCACGAACAGCGTCCATCTGTATTGTTCGTCTTCGCACTGTTTCACAGTGTTTCCGACCAAGAGATAGAAGTTTGTTTCATATCCCTTCGACATGTGTATGTGATCCGATTGGCCACTGCTCGTCTCTTGAGTGACATCCTTCTCGGCCTCCGTTGCCTCCATCCCCGCATTGTGGTCCGTAGATGGCGATGACGATGGTAATGGTGGCACGAGACGCAGCGTCAACGTCGCATCGCTGCTCAAATTGTACTCCGAGAGCGTCTTGCCGTCGTCGAGGCCCCTGCCGCCCAAGAGGATGCGCTGCTGCTCCAGCGGGTACAGCGCGTCGTGCATATCCTGCATCCTCTGTTTGATACCCAAAATAGTCTCTTCTCCCAAGATCTTATCATCTATATGTAACGTGGTAGTGCCCATATCGGGGGTTTGCACGTAGATAACCGCATCTTGCCTTACAAGCTGCTTGTACTCGAAGAGGGGGAGTTTCCCCCCCGTGTATCTCCCGACACGGCACGGCTTCGTGTAATCTTTCAAAAGCAGCACCATTTGGGTCTTGTCTGCCCGCGAATACGGCATGTCGCCTGGCCAGCGGGCGTCCAGATACATGGCCCAGTCCACGGCGCGGCCGCCGGCTTGCATCATATCTTTCTTCGCCTCTTTTACCATGGTGGAATCGTTTCCCTCTCCACTCTTAGCAAACTTGGCAGCATCGATCACATACACACCATTACTCACAAACCACGGCTGTTCCTCTCGTGCATCGGAGGTCGAGGTCAGGGCCAAATTCCCGATATGCAACTTCATCATCTCCTCTGTGACGATGATCATTTTTTTCCGCACGTGAAACAGCGGCTTGTCTGCGTCGGTCGTCCACTTGATCAACCGAACAGACCCGTCGAAAGTCACAAGCTTATCGACATCATTCTCATCACTGTCACCGCCACTGCCACTATGTGCCTTTCTTGCAAAGAAATCGGATGAAAATGATTTTGTCTTGGATTTCTTCTTTTTGCTCTTCTGCGACTGCCACCCGTCGCCGTGCTTGACAGGCTCACTGTGCATCATCCGCTTGAATCCCGTGCTGATGTTTTGCTGGAAATACATCGCGGAAGTGTCGGGATCGCCTGTGAAGGCCGCGGAGAGGTTGTAGCCGTACTTGTTGACACCCGTCACCGAGCGAGAGTTGGCCAGCTCGACGAGGATTTGGTGGCAACCTCGCGCGATCGCGGTGTCAATGATGCACGACAGCTGCCGGTCCACCTCGAAAGCCTCCGACATCCGCGATTTCGGCGCGTTCTTGCCCTGCCGTTTCAATTCTGTGCTGCGCCCCCGCCACTCCGAGCTGCTCGCGTGGATATACCACGTGTTGGTTTGCCTCACCTGATGCTGCTGTTGCTGTTGCTGCTGTTTCTTTTTCTTTGTCTTCCTCTTCTTCAAGGACAGCGCCTGCGCGAGGCACATTTCTTTTAGCTGCTCCATCGTAGGCAACGGTGTAGTACTCGTATCTTTGGCGCAAAACCGCAAGAACATGCCGGGTTTCGTCCGCACGCGCGTTTGCTGCAATTTTGCCGTGGAGACAGAGCTCGTGTTTGCAAAGATGAGCAGTCGGTAGGGCGCGTCTGCAAGAGACGAGAATGGGAAATGTATGTATGTATGATGTATGTGATTTTGTCAGCAAATTTCGTACAATTTTAAGTCTATGATATTTGGTACAAATATAGTTAGTGTCCTGTCCCAGTTACCTGCAGGCTGCAATTCCGGGTGGATCTCCTCTGTGTGCGTCGAATCGGGAACCAAATACTCCTCTCCGTCGAGTTTTCCAGAAATGCGCGCCCAGCCATCAATGGTATGGGTGTTCCCAGCCATCTTTCTTATTTTCCGCGGCGACTGAGTGGGCACGCTGTGCACTCGTACCCATTTTTCCTTCTGCTCCGTGACGTGAAAGATTTCATTGCGGATGAACGAGCCGACCTGACGCGCCGTCGTGGACGGCTCTTCCCTCACCTTCACGGAGGAAACCGTCGCGACCACTTTCCACGCCGTGCGCGACCGATACTTTTCGTGGTATTCCAACACGCGATCGACGAACGCTTGCTCTTCAGCGATCGACACGTTGTATTTCTTGATGTTGAAGCGGATCGCCTGCATGTCGTTGTCACGCTCCTTCGAGTTCGGGTTGTCGAGCACGCCAAGCTTCTCCAACGTAGCCGGCAGAATACCTCTCTTGCGAACGGCCTTGGCGTCGGCATCGGCACCGCTTGCGACGATTGGTTTGGTTTTGTTCGACACTTTCGTGTAATCCCACATCATCGACATCCCTGCACAGGTTTCTTCGAGGTACGGGCGAGGCTCTGGAAGCTCCTTCGCCCGCTTGACAGCAGCCTTAGCTTTCTTCTTTTTGCTGAACATTCGCATCTTTTTCCGATCGCCTTCATCATCATCCGGATTGGCATTCTTGACGTATTTGAACGATCCGATCGCGCCGTCGGTGTGCCACTTGATGGTGAAGCCGTCCACCGCGCGGTTCACCGGCGCTTTGCCATACAAGGTGGAGCCTTTCGCTGCGGACAACGAGAGGTAATGGAAATCGATGGGCGTCTCCTCCTCGGCGATGTTTCGTAAGAGGTGGTCCTGGTCCTTGAACTTCTTGTACACCACGTGGAATTTGCCCTCAAATTTCATGAAGCGTGCGTTCGGACCGGAGAACTTCGGGTCATTGCTGACAAGGTTGTTGGCACGCTGATATGCATGTTGTGTATACACGAGAAATATACGTGAGTAAGCGAAGAGTGGAGGGGAATGGACAACAACTTAGGGGAGAGACAGTGATGAGAGACAGACCTCGACCGTGATCGCCTCGATGCTGCCATCGCGGTGCAGCTCCCGCCGCTTCCACGTGCCGAGCACGGCGGCCAGCGTGTTCTCATTGATCCCTTCGAACGAGTGGAGGACTTTCCCCGCGTGTCGATTGTTCTGGCCAAACAGTTGTTCCATCTTGGCCACGTTGGACTTGCTGCCTTTCTTCCGCGCTTTCGCCGCGGCCTTGAGAGCCGGGAGGACACCGCGTTGGAACCGCTTGGCGCGGAGCTCTTTTGCATCCCCGCCAGTGCCATCGCCACCTTCGTTGCGCTGCCTCTCTGCCTCTGCCTCTATCCACTGGAAAAGATCGCGGCTTCGATCAGCTTGCACCCGCTCTTCCATCCCGGCGGCCGCTTGTAGCTCCTCCACAGATGTGAGTGCCAGCATGGCTTCCACCGTCGTGTAGCCGTTCGCATAGAGGGTTTCTGCGTATGACCGCAGCGAGTCCTCTTCCACCGTGGGAAGGCCCTGGTGCAGGCTCTGCATCAGCAACAGTACACTCTCGCTCTTTTCTTTTTCAAGCGCTTCTTCCTCTCCCTCTCCCTCTCTGGGCGAGGCATTCATGGCCACATCCTTCTCGAAGCGATCCTGAAAGCATTCAAACCTCCCGATTTTCAGCTCTTTGGCCAAGTGGCGCGCTTCCACTGCGTGCACAGAGACCATTCCCTGCGTGGTGGCCTGAACCAGCGGCGCGGACGGCTGCCAGGTTGGATCCTCCTCGCGCTTTGCCCGGACGTACCGCAGCAGCGGCTGGAAGGCAAAAGCGGCCAACCCACGATCGAACAGCTCGACATTGCTCTCGTTGGCCATGGCACGTGCACGGGAGAAAACTTCCCGGGACACGATCACGACCTCAAGATCCGTGTCAGCCACGACGTTTGCTGTGCGCTTTTCCGACCTAAACAGTGCCATTTCACCAAAGATCGCGCCGTCTTCGTACGTGTGCAGGGTCACAAGCTTCCCCGTGTCGTCCGTTGTCTCCACGTGCACCTGCCCGCGCCGAATCAGAAAGCATTCCTTTCCAATATCTCCCTCCCGCACGACTACGTGGCCGCGTGTGTACTTGGTGACGGGAACAGATCCACAGAGCGCTTTGATGTTCTCGACCGTGACCGCAGGGCATAACGTTGATGCCAACACGGCAGGCGAAGCATCTACATGCAACGTCGCGTTCATGATCGCGTGGAAGAGTTCCACTTGCAGCTCCATGTTGACATGGCTAGGGCTAGACAGTTCAGCGATGTCGTCAAGACCAGCGGCCCCGTAAGGATTGCTGCTCGCGTCTTCTTCCCGTGGCGTGTTGCCAAACGGCACTTGAAGCTGCAGCATTTCCACGCACTTGCTGAGTGCAAAGGAGCTGACCATCGACACGCTCGCGAGGACATGAAGGCATTTGTTCAGTTTGAACTCACTCGACACGGGCGACAAGGCAAGGATCCATTTTCTTCTATAGTAAGGACTGCTGCTGTCAATCGCCGTACGGGCATTTGTGGTTAGGTGTCTTCCAACCAAGTCAAAACTGACGTCTACGATTTCAGACAGCCATGTCGAATTTGTCGGGTAATGCACTTGCATATGCGATACAAGCTGGTCCATCTTGCATTTTTCGTACAGCTCATCAAAGATAAAGATACCCAATAGAAGCAGATGACTTGACGCGCGGCAAATCAACAATGAGAATCGATCTTTGCCTTTGTCTGCACTGCCATTGTTGCTATCGCCATCGACATTGCCGTCGCTGGTGTCTGCATGTTGAGACAAAATTCGGCCAATCAGCTTGGAGAAGCTGTGCGCGCATGTGCTGAGCGTTTCGGCATCGTAGTGCATGACAAACGCTGCAGGAGAGAGAAAAATTATGGCATTTTTTTAGTACAAATGTCATAACAGTATTTGCATCACCGAGATGGGCAAATTGAGCGACGAAGTCAGACTAATATACATAGACTAGAACTTGTACTGTATGAGTACATACGTACCTGCAAAGAGGGGCTCTTGCTCCCGTTCGGTAGCCAACACAATATCCAGCCCAACCTTCCAGATGGAATC
>JACLAC010021700.1_pt1 | contig 12162 bp, 4 predicted proteins | sample 8027881 | NCBI WGS metagenome assembly JACLAC01 (sample SAMN15725517, study PRJNA655200) | protist metagenome | isolation source: fluorescence activated cell sorting (FACS) single amplified genomes of... | place: Spain: Blaines Bay Microbial Observatory, Mediterranean Sea | collected 2016-01-19 | reverse complement strand
AAATATACAAACAATAAAGATAATGGTAGTGACGACGACGACACCACAACAAAAAAAGTCTTGCCACCTCCAAGAAAAGAAGGAGCAAGGAGTGGGGGAAGAGCTATTTTACCACCACCAAAGGGCAAGAAACCAAGTAACACAGGGGCCAGAAGCCGTGCGCGAATGAAATATGTAAAACCACCGCCGAAGGGTCCCCGTGGACCGGGAAGTGGAGCAAGGGCACAGTACCGACGTATGGCTAGACAGCGTGCACAAATAAGCAGTTCGACGGAAGGGAAAACAGCTGTTGCCTCAGATAGTGAGGATGAACGTATTGGCACGGATGACTTTTCATCAAAAGTTGCAGATGAAGATGAAGATAAATATAGTAATAAAATTAGGAGCGGCAACAATAATAATAGGGAAAACGTAATTCCAAATTTATCAGATGATGACGACGATTCGGACGACCAAGATATGTATGAACATTTTTCAATACAAAATAAAGACGACGATAATCTTCGCCAACGACAGCAACAAAAATCCAAGAAACAATCAGCGTCAAGTTTTTTTGATGATGACTCCGGCGATGATCAATTTGACCTACCGGATATTACACATGGCGATAATGATTTAGATATTGAAAAGTTCAATCAAGAATTTGGAGTATCTGGATGGGCGGAGAAGAAAAATTGTAACCAAAATAGAAATCGCAATAATAAGAAAAAAGTAAGTGGATCAATGCACAGAAAAGTAAGAGCCGGTCAACGCGTATCAAGAAATAACGCAAAAAATAAGGAAGCGGAAAATAGGGAATCTGACAGTAACAATGCCTTTGATGAGAGCGATGATACAGAAAATTTAATGGCTGAAAGCAAAACTGGAAATGATAACGAGGTGGCCTTGCCATTTTTAAGAGTTGGTGACACAGTGGATGCAAAAGCCAAGGGTTGGATTCGTTACTATAGTGGCGCCGTTGCAAGTGTTCGTAAAGATGGAAGTGTTGACGTGCGATTTCATGATGGTGAATTCCATACACGAATACCTCGAAAAGATGTTAAATTGATTAAGCGTCGAGATCGCGTAACAGTCAATGCAAACAACGAGCTCAGTAGTAAAGGAACAAACCAGAAAAAAATAAACGACAATAAACTAGACGATGTAAATGGCAACGACTGCAATACATTGACAGATGAAAATAAATTAATTCAAAACTCAGCGACAACACGATCAAATAGTAATATGACAGAAAGGTCTTCTCCAAAGCGCGTTGATAACAAAAACAAGAGCTCACGCAAAACCGAAATAGATGTATCTTCGAAGCGTGATGATGACAATAGTACAAATGCTCACCCAAAGTCACCGAAAGGCTCTTCTACTGAACCAAAGGGTGTGAAAAGACAAGAAATGACACCATACAATGAATCGCTTGTCCCAACACGAAGAACCGATTTGGCAAAATTTTTAATTTTACCACCGTATCAAGGCGTTAATAAAACAATTCGTTGCTACATTAAAAGGCATAATAAAAGTTTTATGAAAGGACAAATCTTTAACCCATATTATACATTCCATTTGGAAAAAGCTGGAGCAAAGGGAAAAGCTGGTTCGCGACAATTAATGGTTGCCCAGCAATTAGTTGGGACAAGCACCTGTAATTTTTTGATTTCACTAGACCGTGATGACATGGGTAAATCGTACAACAACCGTAGTAAATTCTATTTGGGTAAATTGCAAGCAAAGAAAGGTACAGATGAATTTGTCCTATATGATCGCGGTATGAACCCGAATGACTTAGTAGAACTGGTTAAATCTACTACGTTTGAAATGAAAGAAAGTGCGGCAAGGCGAGAAATGGCATCTATTGTATATGATCGTTCAAAAGATGTTATAAAATCACGCAGGATGGAGGTATCACTACCAGCAGTAGTTCGGGATGACGGTAAAACAGTTACTGAGGCACAGTTCCGTCCATTTACTGATGAGGATAGTATGTACAAAAAATTCAAGGAAGTAAGGAAAAATGGCACGCAAAATGTTGAAGCAAACGAGCGTTTATTATGCTTACACAACCGGATGTTTAGTGCAGGAAGAACTGCATTATTAAGTGAATACAATGGTAGAGCAAACGAGACATCTGTTAAAAATTTTCAATTGTGCGTGTCTTTCCCACGCGATCGGGATCAAAATGAAAAATTTAGGCAAACAAAGCTAGGCAAAGCTGAAGCAGATGACCCAGAACGTGTTATACTGCAGTTAGGGCGTGATGCAGATGAATTTAATGTTGATTTTACATACCCAATGTCATTTTTCGCTGCATTTGGTATTTGTTTGACACGTTTTGTTACAAAAGCAAAAGAAGACTTCTAAAATAAATTTAAAAGTAAAACACGCATGTTCAATTTTTCAAATTATGTGAGAAGGAAGTAAAAAGCATGTGTGCCATAATGTACTTGGTAATAAAATATATTATAAATGCTCTTACTAAAATTAATTATATATATAAATATGCGCTTATTTATTCTTACTCATAAAAGTTATATAAATAAAATTTTATACCTGTGATTAATATTTATATATCATATACTAATACTATTGAAAGAATAGAAAATGTAAAAATCTATTTCAAATTAAAATAGATCCGCATCTTTCATTTACATGTATTACCTTTTTGGGATTAATATTGTATGTGACGGTGACTCAGAAGAAGACGTATTGCCTAGATTCCAAGCCTTAAAATGTTGTGTAATATTAATACATCACAGGTATAAAAATATATTTTTTAGATATATTGCATAATTTTATTATCTATAGTTATAGAGGTAAAAATAAATGATGCGCACAATCTTTTTCATCATTTGTCACACACCGAGGATATTTTCATTTTCAATTTATTACCCGTGTAACTCGGTTCTCTAAATCATAATCGTGGCGGTAAAATTGTTTCAATATGGTTATAGTTTTAGGAGTTAAACTAGAGGCTATTTTTTTCTTTAACTCAGTTGCACCTACACGCACATGAGTCATTTCTATTTTTTGCGCTGATGAAGATAACTTGTGAGCTATTAAATATCGAGAAATCATACTTAAAGCACCATCATTCCCAAGATCTTCGATATGCAATAATACATCTACCAAAACGTCCTTTTTTTCATTACATATAAAAATATACTGAGGAATAAAGTGTGTTGGCAATTTTCTATTCCATGCTAAAATAGAATTTCCTTTGACATTCTCTTTCTGACTATTATTTAACGAAAATTTACATTCAACAAACTCATCAAAAGATTTAAACTTACGTAAAATACGTGACCAATATGTATCAATATTTTTTCCATTTCCTCCATCTATTAAATATGCATAGGCAGAAATAACACGCTCGATAGGGTCTCTATAAATAGCAAATTTAAAAAGTTTATGAAATTCTGATGGCCACATTTCTCGAAGTTCTAGTGCCGTAACGTGTTGACTAGTAGGTTTTTTTAGTTGAGGTGCAATTAAATATTCCATTGAAGTCCCTGCATTTTTTGGTATGTGAATAAAAATGCAATTAGATTTGATAAATGTTTTCCACCAAAATCTCAATCTTTGATTTAACTTCATTTGTAACACTGTATCTACATGGTCCATGTTATCGCTTAAATGAGATGTATATGCAATTTCATAGCCCCATAGGTTTAATATACGATATTGCTCATTACACCATTCGGTTTTTGGATACAATAAAGGCAAACAACGTGAACATGTGCTTCCTGGCACTGAATTGTAGACATGATCAATTTGTAAATAAGTCTTATCACGTGCACTCTCGCCATGCATGTGACTCAATAGTGTTTTAACATCTTTAATGGAATATCCTCCATTGGGAATACGATTATTGAAAATTACATTCAAGACATTGTTTACGAAAGTTTTACCGTTTCTTTTTCTCTCCCCATTCAACCCATATTTATGAAATGGATGGAAATTTAACTTATTTTTGTATTCAGTACTAGATGCAAACGAGGAATAGCATAAATATTCACTCCAGCGGAGATGATCGTTTGAAATTTGCATTATAGCTATTGGCCACTGCAAATTTTTGCAATTATGAGATATGGTATCCAAAAATTTGTTAAGAATTTCACGATTAAATACCATATGATGTGTAACAAAAGTACCTCCTGCTTCTGGAATGGCAGGATCAATATCTAATGTACATTTTAAAGTGTCGCAATACAATTTAAATGCGCCTGGCTTGCCATTTTTTTGCAAAACTGCAACCGTAGGTACTGCTGCAAAACTAAAATTATGGTCGGTGTCATTATCGAGAATGTCTTCAGCTACATTATTACGCATGAACAATGGCCATCGTTTTAATGGAATCAAATCGCAATCCCAAACAACATAATATTTTGACACATCCGGGACGGCAATGCTTATTCCTAGTTTAATAATTTGCTGATACCACCACCCAAATTCACGCCTTTTTATATTTACAGGATCTATACTTGGAGCGCAAAAATTTTTGCTGTTGGCTGGCGTATTGTATATACTTTCCAAAATTTCACGCGAATTTCTCCCTAGGAACGAATCCAGTGCAGTGTATTCATTAATAAAAACAACTTTCCAACGATCGTTTTCATTAATGTCCCAAAATTGTATTAGTCGACAAATTCGATCGAGTACTTCAGGTTTCGATACAAATATTATTCTTCTAGGGTTATAAAAGTGGCACAGTTGTTCAACCACAGCCCTTAGGAGTATACCTTCGTGTTTCAAAGGCAAAACAAAATCAACTCCTTCTAGTATTGTTTGCTCCTCTTTTATGTCTAATTCTACTGTCGATATAGGAGAAATTACTTTGGTAGGCATATTTTCTAACTATTCGTCTCTGTAATTTTTTAGCATGCTCACACAAATGTTCCTTCGCTAGTTGCATCGTTGGAGATGCAGCTTAAGCTAATTGTCTTCGCACCAACAATTTCAATAAAGTAAATACACGTTGTTGTACGTATGAGATAATAATGTGTTTTTTTAATAAATAATAATAATAATAATAACAATGTTGTATAATTATAATAATAATAATACACATTTTTATTATAGTCACATCATAATATTATTACTTGTGATTGATCACTATTGAGATTACAATCGCCTATAATAATGATACATCCATTGCAAAATACAATGTTGCAGTGGTACGATACTTTTCGCGGATTCAATCGTCGTCAATGTTAAATATAAAATTAATGAGGAGAGAGAGCCAGACGGTAGAGTATAATTATTATATTATATTATGCATTATTATAAATTATTTACATTGGTCGCGTATAACTATACCACGGTGGTAGATCGACAGACGACTATATTTGTGCCATTGTTCTTTTTTAATTGTTGTTGTTTCTTCTTCTTTTATACTTGATATTATACTATATATTATACTTATAATATATATTATTATTTTTTTTATTATTTTGTTATACACTAAAACTTAAACTATTTATTATTATATTATATACTACTATACAACACAATTATTATTATTAAGTAGAGAGCGTATTATATATATATATTATTGAACTTGGTGGTGGTGGGATATGGGAAATACGAATACAGGTTGCAATGATCGAAGATGGGCAAGCACGCCTAGAAGAGACATCTAAATAACCTGCGGAACGGCAGTATACCATTGTGTTACTTCAAAAACATGACTAATAAACTCATATTGTTTATGCACTTCCATAAGTGTGGCGGTTCATCCATTGTAAATATATTAAAAACAAATAATCTTCAAGGGTATCCTATTAATAGCAATGGCAACCCAAAAAATGAACAACGTGAAATCATTAAATATTGGAATTATGATAATAATCAATTGAAGAAATTTGTAAGCGATGCATTGATTCAAAATACCAAATTTATTGCATTAGAATGGAATTATTTTAGAAAATACACTGCAAACTATAAAGATAGCGATGAAAATCTAGGTTTAAACTTGTTGTTTAACCAGATTATATGTTTTCGCAACCCATATCACCGTTATATAAGTATTTTGAAACACGATGAGTATAAGCATAATATTCTTAACTATAACGATTTTAAAAAAATTAATTTGATTTGGACACGAAAAGACACAAATCAAAAATTTTATATAAATTACAACAAAGATAATTATTATGTAGCTCTATTAAATGGTTATGGTGAATCTCATGGTGAAATCGAAATGAATGAATCTCATTTAAATATTGCAAAAAACATTTTGTTGAAACATTTTAAAGCCATTTTAATTTTAGAAAACCCAGAATCATTTAAATTATTAGAACAATTTGGTGTTAGGAATGCTATGAACTCAAAACGCTTAAAAGTTCGAAAATCATGCAAAGCAATTGTTTTAAATAAAGAAGAGTTTGAAAAAAATAATATATTGGATTATAAATTATATGAATATGCTAAAGTATTATCATTGTCACAAATGAAAAAATATAATAAATTAAAATTGCAACATAGTAGCAACACTTTACACGAGTTTTTTACGACGCACCAAAATGATACACCATTTGGACATTTCATTCAATCTTATTTAAATCTTTACGAGATTGGAAATTTAAATTTAGTGTGCAAAAATATAAAAATTCATCCTGCAATTTGGCAATCTTGGTACGAAAAATTGTGGAAACCGAGTGAATCTTTATTTGTTCTAAAACATGATTACAAAAATCAGAGGGAGCGGATGAAGCATAGATTTCTTGCCAGAAGAAATGCACTAAGTTTGAATTATCACAAAAAAGTATATATATTTGAAGGTTTTTCGATGGACATAGCGTCGTGCAATATTACACCTGCAACTGCACACGTTTCTTTTAAAGATGATTATCACTTTGATGGGCATGTCAATATCCGTAAAGGGAATCATCATAATCTACCAACTACAGGCAGTTGGTGTAAGGGGTTTGTAGGTGCAAATATTATAAAAGATGGAGGAAAGCGTTATTTCAAATTGGAGTGGAGAGAAATATTACCGACCAATCGAGGTTGGTTTGAATATATCGGATACTTAAGCAAAGATTGTAGATTTGTTTACGGGACATTTTCATGGTCTATGTTTCCTAAGAAAATCTTAGGTATCTTCGGCTTTCTAGTTGTAGCGCATTCACAAGAAGATATTAAATTATTAAAAGTTGCTTCTAGTATACGACAGTATCGTCAACAAGTCCAATCAGTATATGATAAATGCCTCAAGCAAGTGAATCTTGGAGGAAATGTGTGGATAAAATCGAAACTTTATGGATTCTTGATGGAGCATTACGGTGAAAACACAGGCCACGCAATTCATCAATTGCAACAGATAACCGCAACAGACCCAAGTATTAGATACAACCAAATACTTAATTCAATTGTTGGATTACGTTGCTTAAAAGATAATTTCAAAGTAATCGAGCTCACAAAAAGTTATAATTTTTTATTTCAACCATGTGTGCCAAAGATGCTGTATTTTTTCAATAAAAAGAATATGGACGCAGAAATTCTGCAGAAATAGAAATCCTGTATGGTTACGTTCAGATTTAAAAAGTTTAGAATATAAAATACGAGACGTACACTCTAATTAAATAGAGGTCCAAGTTAATTACCTTTTCTCTTCTCCTTATTTTTTATATGCTTAGCCTCGTATACTTTTTGTAACTTTTTGCCAATACCTCCGTTCATTGAACCACCGCCATCATTAATGTCTTTATTTTTCACTTTTTTTGTTCTGCCCTGATCATAATTTGAATCCCATTCGTCTGGACGTCGCTTCTTTGTCCAAGCAGCGTCAGCTCTTACCTGAAAATTTTGAAGCGATTTTTGTAGCTTTCTTAAGTGGGTTTTCGCTTCATCTTCCGAGTTGGAATTGCCTACATTATCAAAATTCCATGCTTCGCTATTTAGACCATTCTTATTCAGATTATAATGACGCGTACTTTTTCTAAATTTCAGCATTTCTTTCCATCCCTTTGTTGAACTACTTGAATTTAACTTACCATTGTTGTAGCTATGAAATTGTATAGTTTCATCCCCTTGCATAAATTTAATTGTTCGCTCTGTATTATTATTATTATTTTTTATGCTCTCCTCGCTATTGTTGTGGTTCTTGTCATGGTTCTCGTAATCATTCTTACTCTTTTTAGATTCACATTCTGTTTCGGGTTGTTTTTCTACAACATAAATTTCATCTTTCCCTATTGCAGTTCCTCCAGTATATGCTTTCGATCCTTTTAATGCCCTTGCGTTCATTATAAATCGACGAAGAACTGGAGTTCCAATTTTCCCTTTCATAATCAAATGAATACTCGCACTATATTTGTTCTTCTTTGTAATTTTCTTTACAGTAGATCGAGGTTCTTGTAACTTTGGTCCAACGATACTGTTCTTATTGTTATCAACTGATTTAATATCATCCCATGCATCGTCTAGATTTGTCACTTTCTCTCCAATATCAACATCGTTGCTTTTACCATGATTATTATTGGGACTTTGTTCATATTTATGGCTACGATTTTTGTCAAAAATATCGTCGTGCATCTTAGATGTAAGAACTGATTTTTTATTTACTGTTCTTATTCTTTCTACTCTTACCACGCGCTTTTGATAAAACAATATATATGCTTGCTGATTTAATGCTCTTTTAACGCCTACCTGTTGGATAGAACTATCATTCATTTCATACCATGCTCCATTAGATGCCTTCACAAAACTATAGTAATGGCCAGAGCTTGCATAGCTTCCAGCATGCACCAGTACACCATATAAATCATACATAAAACTTTCTTCTCCATCTTTATTATTTGTAAATGACTTCATATTAAGTTCTTTTGGATACTCCACGCGTTTTGATATTTTATCTCCGTAGGGTGAAAATCGCTTTAAATGTACAACTAATGTTAATGGTAACCGGCGAAATTTCAATTGCTTCGTTGCTGGTACTAATTTTTTACAGCTATCACAGCGCCAACGATTGTTGTTATCCAATATTTCTAATTTCGTATGTTGCCTTAATGCATTTTCCAACGTATGGCTTTTCCCATAAATTTCTAAGGAAATATCTAAACACGCATCATATGTTGTAGACGCAAATTTACATATTTTACACTTTACCTGACTTTGCAAATAACCTCCAAATATGCGATGTATTGATGTTGTTTCTGCAAGCCTGGAGTTATCATTTGGGTTCATACCAGCAACTTTTAACGAAGCTTTTTGCATGGCATCTATGAATGTTCTTAAAAATTCATGTGCATCCTCTTGTCTACCGATTCTAAAATTTCTGGATATTCTTTGCAGTTTTTGCACAATAGGTTTTGGTGAAAATGCACGGTTTCCCTTCGCATTTAACGATTTATTAATATGATTTTCCATCAAACTATACATATCATTTGAATTATTTGACCGCCTAGTATGATATTTTATTTTTGCAAGTTCTGCTAACGGTGCTGTATATGTCAGGCACTGCAGCACACTGTTCAAAAAACATGTATTCCCTAAGTTATATAAGCCTCCACCTGCCCTTGACACGTTCTTCCAATGCACTTTTGATGCGACAGTGTCATACTCACATATCGGTGGTTTATCTAAAGGAAAGCCAAGGTCATTGCTATCATTATTTGCATCATGGAAATGCTCATCGTTTTCGCCATTCGTAAGTGAACGGCTTATGTTGTAACTACTTATTGAGGGATTCAATGCGTTTTCACGTTTTTTCGCTAATACAAATACTATTGGTCTAGGTATAATCTCCCTTTCAAATTGTTTCAATCTTTTTAAATATTCGATCTCTTTCATATTGGATTGTGCATATATGAGTGAGTCGGAATATGATTTATTTAGGTTGTTATGTATGACCCCTCATTCTGCACGAAACACCTACGTGCAAATTAGTCGTGTGTTCAACGTGAATGTAGTAAATGTTTAATGTGTGCGGTTGCTGTTTGCTGATGATGATACGGCCAATAAAAAAAAAATAAAAAAAATTATAATAATATAATAATAATTAATATTATTTTTTTATTAATTATTTTTTTTATAATAAATATACAGTTATAATATTTACGTGTATATTTTTATTAATTTATTATTATTTTTACTACTACTCTACGTACACACCTACACTACACACACAGTTACAGTATAGTGTAACACAATACATTATTGTGATTCTAGCCTTTTTGTGGTTGATGATTGATGATACCATAGATAGAATTTAAATTCATCAGATGTAGAATGCCTCTTCATGTTCGCACCTCTTCACCTCGATAAAAATAATTATATAATAATAAAATAAATATAAAAATGATAAAATTTTTTGAAAATTTTTTAATAAAAATAAAATCATTTTTTTTATTATTATATATTTATATTAATAATTATTATATATTATAATATGCGATTTTTTAGAGGGTAGGTGTTGGTGGTGGGATTATTTACATACATATATACTGTATATGCATTCTTTTCCTGGTTTGCTCCTGATACGCCCCCGCTGCGCCTAAAGTGAAAAAACGTAAAATATATGTACTGGGCTAAAAAATTCATGGTCTATTCATTCATCAAACCTTTATATATATATATATATTTATTGTTTTTTTGTAGTGCTTAATGAAAATTCTAAATTATCCAGGGGCAACCTATTCTCATCATTGTCTTGTTCAACAAAATTCACAAATTTATCAACATCATCCTGTGTAATGTTTTTCATGCCTAAAATTATTAATGATTTCAAAGATTTCAATTGGACAATATCTTCCATCAATATTTTTGACGTTAGATTACCAAGTCCCCTAAGATCTACCTCTTCTATTTTTTTGTTTCCACCAAATACCATGTGCAGTCCTTTTTCTGTAAATCTAGTACATCCTCCGATATCTAAACGTTTTAAGTAACGTGGTGGGTTTGAAAGAGCAGTAGACCATTGCATAGCCTCTTGTAATTTTGCACCTCGTTTTCTTTGTCGAACACCTAAATTTGCAATATGTCTTGCTGCACCATCTGTTAATCTCCAACATGCTCTTAAAACTAACTGTTCCAACGATAAACAATTTTTACATACATCTTCTACATCATAATCGATTAATGAATCACACCCAGCTAAATTTAATGTTATCAAATTTTTCAAATGTGTACCAACAATTTGAAATGAAATATTAGATAATTTAACACAGCCCCCAAGGTTTAAGTGCTTTAACTTTAGCTTTGATGTCCGTGCAATATTTTGAATACCCGAATCCGTGATATTTTTACACACTTCCAAATTCATACGTTCTAATTGTTTACATTCTCTAGCAATAGCGGTGATACCTCCATCACCGACACCAGTAAAAGTTAATATAATGGAAGTTAATTTTGGTAGACCATTAGCAAGAACTTTAATACCAGCGTCATCAATGTTGGAGCAGTAAGATAAATCTAAACAGCGTAAGTTAGGGCAAAAATGTGAAATTAATACAGGGGCTTCATTTGTTAAACGTCGACACCAAGGCAGATTCAATACATCTAACTGGTTCAAAGTTTCCATACCACCATCACCTAATTGTGTATCATTATACAAAATAGACGCATGAAGTTCCAAAAATGTTTGTAAACCTTCATCTTCTAATTTTCCATTCCGATACGTTAAATAATGCTGCGCTTCCTTCCATATGTCACGGCTGATAAATTCAGGTAAATTCGATATTGCTTCAAATAAATGCAAATGCGTAGATATTGTTTCAATACAATATTGCGTTAGTTTTTTAGGTTGATAACACGCGGTAATCTCCATATTTATGTGCGAGCAATATGATGGTGTCTCGATGGGGTTGCTATAGACGTATGAGTTGAATAACGATGACAAGCACTATAATGTAACAGAAGTAGCTATACGCGCTTACGCAAATACAGCGTAACTGTAGAACACACGCAAGTCTGTGTCACAGAATTCGCTGCTTAGAATACAACTGGTGGATGGAATTATTATACTTCGTATTCTTCTTCTTCTGCTAGTGGGCTACTAACATGAATATAGTAAAAATAAAAAATCATCATCATCAACAACATCATAATAAACACAAATAATAATATAATAAAAATTAAAATAATAATTAATGAAGAATAATAATATAATAATAATAATCGATTATTATAATAAAAAAAATAATACAACAAACAACACCGTGGTAACCCACC
>JACLAC010019651.1_pt1 | contig 12165 bp, 3 predicted proteins | sample 8027881 | NCBI WGS metagenome assembly JACLAC01 (sample SAMN15725517, study PRJNA655200) | protist metagenome | isolation source: fluorescence activated cell sorting (FACS) single amplified genomes of... | place: Spain: Blaines Bay Microbial Observatory, Mediterranean Sea | collected 2016-01-19 | reverse complement strand
TTTTCAGTATGAGAATAATTTTAAAGGCTTTAAAAAGTTTTACAAGGAGTTAGGTAATAATAGTCATTGTGTAATGGAATCAACGGCTTATTATCATCAGCAGTTGGCTTATTTTTTATTGGAAAACGAGATTAAGGTATCAGTTGAGAATCCTATATCTGTGAAACGTTTTATCCAAATGAAGTTATCTAAGATAAAGACAGATAAGTCTGATGCGAAGATGATATGTGAATATGCGCAGCAGGTTGAATTAAAGTTATGGGAAGGGCAATCCAAACATCAAATAACGTGTTTGCAAATAACAAGATTGGTGAGCACTTATTTTAAGCAGAGTACAGCATTAAAGAATAAGTTGCATGGAGAGCAGGCATTAGGTAATCCATGTAAGTTGGTGATAAGCTCATTAAAAAGGTCACTACGAAGTATTGAGAAGGAAATTAAGCTGTTGGAGGATAAGTTATTGTCAATAGTAAAATCAGAGCATCAGGATTTATTAACAAGGATAGAAACGATACCTGGGCTGGGTAAAAAGACATCAATAATGTTGCTTGTATTGACTGATGGTTTTGAGCGTTTTTCGAGTTCAGGAGAGTTGTGTTCTTATGCGGGGCTAACTCCTACAATACGACAGTCGGGAAGTAGTGTAAGAGGCAAGGCACGGATAAGTAAAATGGGAAATCAAAAGCTTCGAAATTTACTGTTTATGTGCAGTTTTACGGCATGTAAGCATAACAAGGCATGCAAGGCGATTTATGACCGGATAGTAGCCAAAGGAAAGAGCAAGAAGTTAGCCCTGATAGCAGTTTGTAATAAACTTTTAAAACAAGCTTTTGCAATAGCTAAATCAGGATTAATTTATGATAATGAGTATAGAAGTGTAAACCCTGGGCTAAATTAAAAATAAGTGAATTTTTAGTTGTTTTTTAGCACAGTTCTTTGTTAATGTCGCCATGAGTATATTTTACTCCAATCATTTTATCTCCATATGATGTGATACATAGGTTTGAACATTCCTTACCATCTCTTTCCTTAAAACAAACTATTGTTTTATTCAAATTTGGCTTTTTAACATTTGCTTTATTTGGTTTATTTGGATTGTTAAATTCAAGCTCTATTTCTTCATCAATTGATAATAAATCCCTGTCGTATGGACTAGATTTGTACAGTTCTCCTGTTGTTTCATCAAGAACTACAGCAATGTCTTTTTGCCCAATTGGAATAATACCCATAACCTTTGAGTCATGAATGTTCTGACTGAACCCTAAAAGAACAGAGAGTGTTAATGAAAAAGTCAATAATAATTTAATTCGTTTCATATAAAATAGTTTAAATCCCCACAATAAGGAATGGTTAATAATTAGCCATACAAGCTAAGAACAATTAATCATATTATCAATAGGTGAATACACCCCATTTTCATAGGTGGTCTTACCCCGTTCTGCCTGATTTCCGAAAAATAGAAGCGCAGAATGAAAATCTCAGTCATAAAAAACCTCCAACACATGCTGGAGGTTTTTTAGTTTTTTTAACCCTATTTATCCTAAACTATCATGAGACATGAAAAGTTAAGGAATTGCGAGGCTTTTAAATTTTTAGTTTTTTATCCTTCGACAGCACTTTACTTCGACTAAGCTCAGTGTGGCAATAGGAGGACAAAAAGGTTTATCTTAAAGATCAAACTTAATTCCTTGAGCTAATGGTAACTCATCAGAATAGTTTACTGTATTTGTTTGTCTTCTCATGTAAACTTTCCAAGCATCAGATCCAGACTCACGTCCACCACCTGTTTCTTTTTCACCACCAAAAGCACCACCAATTTCAGCACCAGAAGTTCCGATGTTTACGTTAGCAATACCACAATCAGAACCAGCAAATGATAAGAACTTTTCAGCTTCTTTCATTTCGTTCGTCATAATTGCAGAAGATAAACCTTGAGCAACACCATTTTGTGTTTCAATAGCATTTTCAACTTCTCCAGAATACTTAATTAAGTATAAGATTGGTGCAAAAGTTTCTGATTGTACGATTTCATAACTGTTTTCAGCTTCAATAATCGCTGGTTTTACGTAGCATCCGCTTTCGTAACCTTCACCTTCTAATACTCCACCGTCAACCAATACATTTCCACCTTCAGCTTTTGCTTTTTCAATTGCAGCTAAATAAGTATCAACAGAATCTTGATCGATTAATGGACCAATATGATTCTTTTCATCCAATGGATTACCAATCGTTAATTGTCCGTAAGCACCAACAATCGCATCTTTTACTTTATCGTAAACGGATTCGTGGATGATTAATCTTCTTGTAGAAGTACATCTTTGTCCACATGTACCAACAGCACCAAATACTGCTCCAGGAACAACTACTTTTAAGTCAGCTGTTGGAGTAATAATAATTGCATTGTTTCCACCTAATTCTAATAAAGATTTTCCGAAACGTTCAGCAACAGTTGCTCCAACAATTCTTCCCATTCTTGTAGAACCTGTAGCAGATACTAAAGGAATTCTATGATCAGTAGTCATGTACTCACCAACTTTGTAATCTCCGTTAATGATACAAGAGATTCCTTCTGGTAAGTTATTTTCTTTTAAAATGTCAGCAATAATGTTTTGACAAGCTACAGAACACATTGGTGCTTTTTCTGAACCTTTCCAAACACAAACATCACCACAAATCCAAGCTAAAGCAGTATTCCATGCCCAAACAGCAACAGGAAAGTTAAATGCAGAAATAATTCCAACAACACCAATTGAATGCCATTGCTCTCTCATTACGTGTCCTGGTCTTTCAGAAGGAATCGTTTGTCCGTTTAACTGTCTTGATAAACCAACAGCAAAATCACAGATATCAATCATTTCTTGAACCTCTCCGTAACCTTCTTGCAAAGATTTACCCATTTCGTAAGAAACTAATTTTCCTAAAGGCTCTTTTAATTCTCTTAATTTGTTTCCAAATTGACGAACGATTTCACCTCTTTGTGGAGCTGGCATTGTTCTGAATTCTAAAAATGCAGAAGTTGCTGAGTCCATTACCTTATCGTAATCTTCTCTAGTAGTTGTAGTAACTTTTCCAATTAAAGCTCCATCAGTTGGAGAGTAAGAAGAAATAGTTTCTCCACTTCCAAAATTGTTAGAACCAGTAGATGTTCCTTCGTTAATTTCTTTTAATCCAAGAGCTTGTAAAGCTGCTTGCATTCCGTATTTGTCTGCTGTTAATGTTTCTGACATTGTTAAATATTTTTAGTTTATCATCTAAATCGGTTGCAAATTTAAGCAAACTTTATTTCAAATAAATTTGATTGCCAATCTTTTTAGATCAGATGAAAACGTGTAGGATATTAATAATGAACTTATTTAAGAAGAGTTACTGTTCCTTTTACTGTTTTAGTAATGGTCTCTCCTTTTTCACTATAGCTATAAGTGATGATGTAAAAGTAAGTTCCTTCAGAAGCATCACCTCCATCCCAACCAGAAAGTATAGAGCTGGTTTGAAATAAAGAAGTTCCCCAACGGTTAAATATTTCCATCTGAAAACTTTCAGAATTATCGATTACCGCATTAAAGATGTCGTTTTGATCATCGCCGTTTGGAGAAAATACATTCGGCACCCAAAAGGACACTGGACAATCCTCAATAATTTCTACATTATCGGATGAGGAACAATTGTTAATGTCTGTAACCGTTACACTATATATTCCTGGTTCAGTTACGAGTAGCGTCGAATCAATACTATTGTCTGACCACAAATACGAGCTAAAACCACCACCTGCAGAAAGTAGAACAGTCTCTTCACAAATAAATTGATCTGTGCCTAAATTGATCGTCGCGACAGGGAAAATTGTTAGGTTTAATGTGATGATACTATCACAACCATTAGCCGCTCCTCCAGAAATGGTATGAGTTGCAGTATTATTTGAGGTCGTGTAGTTTGTTCCATCTATCCAAGTAAAAGAACCACATTCAGAATGAATATCAGTACTGTTTGCAGCATTGTTTATCGTAAGGTTTAATGTAATAATACTATCACACCCGTTTACTGACCCTCCAATAATTGTATGAGTTGCTGTATTGTTAGATGTCGTATAGTTAACTCCATCTATCCATGTGTAAGAGCCACAAGCAGAATGTGTATCTGTGCTGTTTGCTGAATTTGTGATGGAAAGGTCTAATGTTACGATACTGTCACAACCGTTTGCTGCTGCACCAGTAAGAGTGTGTGTTGCAGTATTGTTTGAGCTCGTGTAAGTGACCCCATCTATCCATGTGAACGAAGCACATGCCGACTGTACATCTGTACTATTTGGAACATTAAGAATGGTTAAGTCTAATGTAATGATACTATCACAGCCCGTAATGGATCCTCCATTAATTGTATGCATAGCAGTATTGTTGTTCGCGGTATAGGTAGTTCCATCTATCCAAGTAAAAGTTTCACAAGCTGTTTGAATGTCAGTACTCGTTACTGTAGCGTTTATAGTAATACTTAAAGTATCCTCATCAAATTGATTTGGAGAACCTCCAGTTTCATCATAAAGATAAATGACAGTGTCGGTAAAGAAAGTTGTTCCAACAGGAATTATGCTTCCAGTTCCAGTAGTATCAGAATAATATTGAGGGTTCACTAAGTTAAATCCAGTAATTGGAGCAAGTGAAAAGCTATCACATGCAACAACTGGTGAAGGATTAGAAATTTCTAGCTCCAAATTAGTCGTTTTAGCTAATGTGAAAAAGAACCCTTCCGCATTAGAAAAATCATGCTCAAACTCGATAGTCATCGCTCCTGAACTATCAATTAAAGAGGGAGCAACAGATGTTGCTCCGGTTGTAAAATCACCATCGGCGTCAACAAGAAGGGTTAAGCTGCTCCAGTTGGTAATGTTTGTTACCGTGTTCATATCAAACTGAAGAGTAACAGTTCCTAATGTTCCAGTTTCCTGGCTTTTCCAACGTCTGTCGAGAATAGTACTTATCGTTACACCATTTACCGTAGAAAATGCCGCTATAGGATTGAAGATTGTGACCGCATCATTATTCCCCCAAAGTAAATGAGACAAATCTGAAGTTGGCATATCAGGAGTGTTAAAGTTTGTACCATTAGCCATTGTTAAAATTGATCGATCAACTCCAGCATTTTGATTAATACTTTTTGATTTTCTTTGGTCTTGATCGGATAAATCATCTCTAGAAATTCCGGCGATATCAAAATTGTATCCGGCATTAGCAGTAATATCCCAGAGCACATTTCCAGCTGAAGAGTTATAGTTTAATGATGTTCCATTAATTCCTAAAGTCATCCCATATTTAATGGCTAAATAACTTTCTACTTTGTTTTGTTCAATTGCAGAAAGTGTTTCGTTATAAACCACAATTTCGGCAAAATCAACTTGTGAAGGAGCTGAGAAGGAAACATTTTCTCCGATAGAAAAACTACTTGTAAAGCTATTGTTTAATGTCCCTGATATTGGGTTAGTTGAGTTTTGAAGTCCCATATTTCTTAGTACAGAGTTCGAAGCATCTGTTGTCGCGGTAACAATCTGGCCTAAAGTATCGTAGGCAAAAGTTCCTATATTTTGATTTCCAGCAGCATCCGTCGGAAAATCAAAACGGGTAAAACCGCCTGAGTTTTCATATCCAACTCGATTTCCAGAAGCACCTTGTTCCCATTTAAAATAAACCGTTCCTCCATAATACTTATGGACGAAGAATATTGTGTTGTTTGTTGTACCAAATAAATCACTTCCTAAAACATTTCGAGAAAGTTGATCACCTGCTCCGTCGAATGACACGACAGGGTTAAAGTTCAATACATTTTCTTTAAGCGTAGGCATTTGTGCAGCTGTAGCTTGATTAAGGTCTGGACAGCCAGCATTCGTTTGTCTATTTATCCAAGTGTCGACACTTCCTCCATTGGTAGATGCCGAACCACCGAAATTGGCTCCATCTGTACCATCCAACCATAAGGTTAAATCGGTTGCAATTCCTCCGGGAGTTCCGGCACATAAACCTATCGTTCTGCTCCCTGCAGGTGCAGTAATTGTTGGAGTATATGTTGCTCCATCTATTGTTATTTGTGAACATTCTGCATCCAGTACATTTCCTAATGTAGGAGCTGCAACAACATCATAAGCTATCCAGAAATAATTTGTTCCAGGGGCAAGTGTCTGTGTTCCGTTTAAAATTATTGTTCCAGCAGCTGGTGCAGCACTGGAAAATAAATTTGTCGGACTAAATGTTGAGTTTGTTCCTGTATAAAAAATGTCGATGTTGGCAACATCAGCAATGTTGGTTGTTCCGGTCATTTCAATTTGCAATTCTGTTATATCAATTAGGTTTAATCCTCCATCCATTGATACTTCTAATCCGATAATATCTTGATTAGCACTACATGTTGGCACTTCAGAAATGTTGTTTTGAGTTGTTGTGCTCGAATCGTAAACCATTGGTATAGGGTTAACATAGTTTACCGTAATTGTCCAAGTGTTATTGTCTACCTTGCTCACATCAACGTTACAACCTGCGGTCCCTTGCCAAGTTCTGTAAGCTCGCATCTCAAAAGTTAAAACACCCGTGGCGCTCACTCCATTTGCTAAATTTAATCCTGTTCTGTTGTATGAAAAAGTTCCTGCAGTATTTGCAGCACCACTCGCATCTCCACCTTCATCTAAAGCAGTTTCCTGACAATACATTTGAGATCGCTGTTCCGACATCCATCCACCACCCGCAGCAGTAGCCGTCATATCATAAGAAACATCCACACTCGTAACGTTTGCTCCAGCCGGAATATTCGCGACTAAAGTGGTTAACGGCCCATTACATGCCGGATCATAAGCACCATCTCCCGTTGGAATGTCGGCTGTAGTGTAGGTAACCGCCACACTTTGCGCAAATGATGAGGCTGATAAAAGGATTGCGAAGAAAACGAAATAAATATTTTTCATATAAAAAGTGTTACTGAATCGATTTAGATTGTAAATATACGAATTAGTTGAGGTTTGATTTCAAAGTGAGTGAAGGGTTAAACTTATTTTAAAATGGTAACGGATCCTGGGATTGTTTTCCAGATGACATTCTTCTTTTCCCAATAAGAATAATCTATTAGATAGACATAGACACCCGAGGCGACTAATTTTCCTTTATACGTTCCATCCCATCCGTTATCAATATTATTGGTTTCGAACAATAGATTTCCCCAACGGTTAAAGATCTTTAACGTAAAGTTTTCTAAATTTTCTCCAGTTGCATAGAATACATCATTTTTACCATCGCGGTTTGGAGAGAAAGAGTTCGGTATCCAAATATGGGCAGGACAGTCTTTAATAATCGCTACTTCATCATAACCAACACAACCATAGCTATCGGTAATGGACACTCCGTAAACACCATAAACAGCTGTAGTTAAAGATGAACCTGTAGTTCCATCACTCCACGTGTAAGTCAAGTAATTAGATCCCGGAGAAATAGTTACTGCTTCATCACAGAGATAATGATCCTCCCCTAAATCAATTGGTATTTCAGGGTCAATTGTTAGGTTAAGTGTAATGATACTATCGCATCCAGTATAAGAACCTCCAGGAATTGTAAACGTTGCCGTGTTGGTGGAAATAGTATACACATTCCCATCGATCCAAATGAAGTTTGCACAAGCAGATCGTATATCTACAGAGGTACCAGGGTTAGTAATTGTTAAGTTTAATGTTATGATACTGTCACAACCGTTACTTGCACCTCCAGCTATAGTGTGTGTTGCTGTAGTGTTTGAGACAGTGTAATTGACACCATCGATCCAAGTATATGATTGGCAAGCAGATTGAACATCTATACTCGTAATAGGAGGAGTAATTGTTAAATTTAGCGTTATAATACTATCGCATCCATTACTTGCACCTCCAACGATTGTATGTATTGCGGTATTGTTTGAATTGGTATAAGTTACACCATCTATCCACGTAAGCGAACCACAGGTCGTTTGAATATCTGTGCTACTAGCTGGATTAATGATTGCAAGGTCTAGTGTTATGATACTGTCACAACCATTATTTGCTCCCCCTGCTAAGGTGTGGGTTGCAGTAGTATTGGAAGCAGAATAAGTAACACCATCAAGCCAAGTATATGAACCACAAGACGTTTGTGAATCTGTACTGTTTACCGGGTTAATGATCGTAAGATCAAGAGTGATGATGCTGTCGCAGCCATTATTTGCTCCACCTGTTATTGTATGAATAGCGGTATTATTGTTAGCAGTATAGGTCATTCCATCTATCCAAGTGAAAGTTTCACAAGCAGTTTGCGTATCTGTACTGTTAACCGGGTTTAAGATGGTTAAGTCGAGGGTAATGATACTATCACAACCGTTGAAAGAACCTCCAAATAATGTATCTGTTGCCGTATTGTTGTCTGTTGTATAGATGATACCATCGATCCAAGTAAAGGATTCGCACGCAGTTTGTGTATCTGTGCTCGTTACAGCAGTGGTAATGGTAAGGTTTAGTGTCACAATACTATCACAGCCGTTACTCGCTCCTCCAACAATGGTGTCAATTGCCGTTGTGTTGTTTGCGGTATAGTTGATTCCATTGGTCCATGTATAACTCATACAAGCCGTTTGCGCATCAATTCCTGTTTGAGCAGAATCCGTAGTGATTGTTGCACTATCTGAAATTGTACAGCCATTAAAATCTGTTGCCGTTACCGTATAAATTCCTGCACTTATGTTGGTTGCCAAGTTGGTATCTCCTACAGCAGCATTAGCGTTCCAAGCATATGAGTAAGGTTGAGTTCCTCCGGTTACAGTTGCTAAAATTTCACCATCGTTACCTCCACAATTGGCCGCCGTAGAATCAAGATCTATTGTAAGGGCCGTTGGCTCAGTAACGGTGTAAAAGGTATCTAGTGTACAGTTTTCTGGATTTGTAATGGTAACATCATAATCTCCCGCTTCTAATCCGGTTATCGGATTTGAAGTACTGGTAAATGCGTTTGGTCCACTCCAACTGTAGGTGTAAGGAATAGTATACCTTATGGTCAGTTTCGGATGTTGAGTTTGATCGGCAGATTCTCTAGAAAAGTATTCTGTTTCATATCCTACAGAGTGTAATTGTAGTGATAATTTTTGATCTCCAGCAAATTCTGTTGCAGCTTGAGTATTGAGGGCCGGATCAGAATTTGTTCCGATCTGAATTCCTGGTGTAGCGTTATACCAAAGCCACCAAAACCCTATGTTTGTTCCAGAAGCAGCAGGTTGATTGTTATAGTTGATTGTATTTTCTTGCCAAGAATCATCCGCAACAAACTGTGTATAACAATTTCCATTTCCTCCATTTGCCCAACCTCTAAACGCTGTCATTTCTAAAGAAGTTCCAACTAAAGTAGCTCCTGCTGGTACAGCACTTAAATCAAATCTTAAGTAAGTGTAGTTTTCTTCTGTCCCTCCAGATACTGGCCAGTCAGGATTAACAAGTAGAGATGGGTCTGAACCATAGTTTGTCGCCGGGCCGAACTCATAAGTGTAGGAATCAGCTTCGGGATAAATGGTGATCTCTGCAGTATCTCCATAGAGATGAATTTCCCCATCACTTCCTCCAAAACATGAAACGTTAACAATTGAATCTGAAATATTTATCGTATTTGAAAAACTAACGATAACACTATCTCTTCCGGTACATCCGTTTGATGTTACATCCACCCAGTAAGTTCCGCTAGCAGTTGCATTAAATGTAGGGTTGGTAGAGGCATCTTGCCAAACGTAAGTTGCAGCAGTAGTTGTAGCATCTATTGTCACAGAATTTCCTTCGCAAGTATCAATATCAGGACCTAAATCTATAGCCAAATCAGGATCGTTTGAGATAATAATTGTATCGCTAACAGTACATAAGGAAGTAAATGAAATATCATCTAAAGCAAAATCATTTCCACCTCCTGCTAAACTTTGGTTAACAATGCATATTTGAGCTGTTGTAGCAGCTCCAGAATTCCATAACTCAAAAAAGTTCTGCCATGTGCATCCTGCTGTTGTAGGCGAAAAATCTGCTCCAATTTGTACGCCATTTATAAAAAAGGAAAGTTGAGCTGGGTTAGGGAGGTCATAGTTTTGAATCCAAGTAGAGAATTCGTAATCGGTGTTGGCGCTAACATTAATTGTTTGACACCAAACGTTTTGATTCGCAACATCAGCACCATTTATCACCATCATGTTTCCTGTTCCTGTAGTATGATCGGTACAGTTCGAAAAGTTATTATGAGCAAGGTTGGCACTTGTTGTGATTAAATAGGTGCCAGGATTCGAAATTGGTCCCCAAGCCCCTCCAGTCCCTAAGGTATAGTCGGTAGAGAAGCCAGTGTCTCCTCCTGAAAAATCACCATTTGCTACGAGGTTCGTACCTGCTGTAGAAGCTTCAACCCAATAGGTACCTGCCGTCGTTGCTGTTAATGTTTGATTGGTAGAATTATCGTTCCATAAGTAATGATCAAAACCAGCAGATGCATCTAATACTAAAGATTGTCCAGGACAAAAACTGGTGTCAGGCCCTAGATCTAATGGTAAACTATTCCATACAACCGGAGTTCCAAATGAAACAGATAAGCACGTATCCGCATAATCAATACCGCCCGCTAAATCATCATCTCCAGTTATTGCGGAGATGTAGTAAGTGGTTCCATAAGTTAAGGCAGGACTGGCAAAACTAAAATTAGGTGTAGTGCTTGTCGCTAAAACAGTTCCTAAGTTTGTAGAACTACTATCATGAAGAATGAATATGAAGTTATCTCCAGTTCCTAAAACACTATCGTTATTAAATATGGCTACCGCTGATTGTGATCCACAAAGGTTAAGAGGAGTTAGATCCATAGTTCCTGAAAAGTTTGGACAACCACAATTTCCTATAGCAATAGATACATTATCTGTACTCACACAAGTGGCATTCGCAGGGTCTGAAATCGAAACAGTATAAGTGGTGTTGGCAATTGGAGAAGCAAGTGGGTTCTCAATCGTGTCATCATCTAATGTTCCTGCATTTGGAGTCCAGATAATGTTATAATTAGTATTCGGAGAATACGTGATGTCAAGTGTAAGATTTAGCGTTATGTTATCCTGAATACCATCTCCCGGGTCATCCTTTGCTCTTAATTCTACAGATGTGATTGGTAAAAACGCTGTTAAGCTTAATCCCGCTTGGTCACATTGATCAGCAAAAGCTAAAACTCCGTTAATATAAATATCATAAAGATACCATGAAGCTCCTGTAAGGTAACAATTTGCTCCGATGGTTGCGCTGAGGTCCATATCTGTAATAATGGAATTTGCAGGAACACAAGGGAAGGTATTAATTGTAGTTGACGTAAGGTCGATGTCTAGCCCTGTTGCAGTTGAGGTTTCTTGACAATTAAACGTTGGGGTAGTAATGGCCGCGTTTAGTTGAGATGTTTCACCTGGACAGATTGTAGTTGGCGCAGCTGATGCCGCAACCGTAGGTGCATTGATGATGTTAACTGTAACGTTGTTAATTTTATCAGGGCAAAGCTCAGTGTATGAATAAGTTCCTTCAGCAGTTGTTCCTGGGTCAAAGGTTCCTAATTGCCCATTTGTTAATGCTCCGGGTCCTGACCATGTCCCAGAAATTCCGTCTGGGTCAATGAGTGTATTAAATAAATCTACTGGCGCATCCCCTGCGCATAAGTTGATTGTGGTATCTAAAACTGGTACACAAACTTGGAGAGATAGATCATCCATTTGAAAATCATTATTGCCAATACCTCCAGCGATGTTGTTTCGGATTACAAAAGTTAGTGTGTTTGTTGTAGGTACGATAGGGCCAATCGTTTGAAATACCCATGTTGCAAATGAATTATAGGTAGCAATTGGCGTACCGGTTACGTTTGTGCCATCATAGATGGAAATCAAGTAGTCTGAACCTGCCGTTCCTCCAATCCAAGCAGTAAATTGATAGGACTGTCCAGGACAAACGGTGTAAGGACGATTGTATAATTCTAATTGGGCAGGAAATCCATTTTGAACATTTAACCACAAACCTAATGCTCCATTATAAGCTCCGGCGTTATGTGTTCCACCTCCATATATTTGAGCTGCGTCAACAAACGGAACAGGTGCAGCACCTTCAAAATCATCAAAGTCAATGGTTGCCCAGGTACATTGAGCATGGGCATAGTTTGC
>JACLAC010024114.1_pt1 | contig 12166 bp, 5 predicted proteins | sample 8027881 | NCBI WGS metagenome assembly JACLAC01 (sample SAMN15725517, study PRJNA655200) | protist metagenome | isolation source: fluorescence activated cell sorting (FACS) single amplified genomes of... | place: Spain: Blaines Bay Microbial Observatory, Mediterranean Sea | collected 2016-01-19 | reverse complement strand
CATACAAGGACAAGAATGGGAAGGCATGTCATAGGAATACGAATAATGTCGATAGTACTGTAATTAGTATAGTTTATTAACCAATAATCAATGGCTGTGATGGATTGAGGAAGGAAGAGCTCACAAGAAGGGTTAGAGTTAGGGTAAACCATCGTGGAAAGAACCCTCATTCCAACACGACCAGTGCTGCGCCCATCGTAACAGTGCCAAGTTCTTCTTTTCTATGGTTGACCAATGTGATAGCCTTACTTACTATACTGTACGATGGACAACATCAAATTAAAGTGCTGTGGTGCATTTCAGTGTTGTGTGCAGTTCATTTCGACGGGCAACAAAATAAAATAAAAAATAATAATTATAATAATAAAACACATCACAACAACAATTTATCATTATTAATATTATTAAACTGCATCATCGTCATCATCAGACCACTTCTTAATAATAAGTTAAAGTAGTGGTCTGATGATGATGTATGTCTACTTATTTTTCTTCTGCAAGGGAAGCGAGGGTTCCAGTGCCCAAGTACTTACAGGAGTTCCGCTGCACAACATCGAAAGGCACGCATACCCAGCCCGTCAACGCAAGCTTACATGGCAGCCATCAGAGTCAACAATTCATCGCCAAGCGCTGTCGGTGCTACCACGGGCATACATTCCCCTGTGGTCATCGGTGTGGCCGGGGGGACGGGTTGTGGAAAGTCATCGCTAGCCAAGCGCATAACTCAAGGTCTTGGTGCAGGGAACATCACAGAGCTGTGCCACGATTATTACTACAAAGACATATCCCATTTGTCCATCGAAGAACGGGCAAAAACAAATTTTGATCACCCAAACTCACTTGACACGAAGCTGCTCATAAATCACCTGGAAAAGCTAAAACGAGGTGAGGCTGTGGAAGTCCCTCGGTACGACTTTAGTACCCACAGTCGCGAACATTTGACAGTCACAACAATGCCAAAGAACATTATTCTTGTTGAGGGCATACTCATCTTTACGGACCCGGCCTTGAGAAAATTGATGGATATCAAAATATATGTAGATACACAGCCGGACATCCGCTTTATAAGGCGATTGCAACGGGATATTTCGGAACGCGGGAGGTCGACAGACTCTGTCATATCTCAGTATTTGACAACTGTCAAGCCCATGCACGATGAATTCGTAGAACCCACCAAGCGATTTGCCGACATCATCATTCCTAACGACCAAAATACAGGCCTAAATGAGACTGCAGTTAGCATGGTTCTCTCACGTTTGCATCGTGTACTTGACGGGCCTGAGTCAATTACTAGTTGACGATTGTACAGAAAAAATTATTGGTTAATTTAAATCGATTAATTTAAAAATGATTTTTAAGGTTACTAAAAGACTCACAGCTGATGTATCGGATGAACCTAAATGATGATCTTATAAATATAAATTCGAGATATATATGCAATACAGCGTATATGGAAATGGGAGCTGTCTATAAATAATTTTATATACATATTATATAATATATATATATTATACCATGAAAACAAACAATGTCCCTAAAAGTGAAGGGAAGAAAAATCACTTTTTTTTTTTGACATACGAGTGTATAGGATATGACGTATCTAGACATTAAGAAGATTCTACAAAAGCAAGACTCCCCGTAGTCTTCGACGTGTACCAGGAATGCTGCACAAAAGTTTACTCTCCAACAACGCGCATACACACATGTATATGCGTGACTTGCTTTACAACCTACAATGCTTTGGAACTAGGGTGCGACCCACTACACCCGTCTGGGCATCCTTTAGAATATCCATAATATCGGTATAAGATGTGATTGGCCGTGGATTTGTTTTCAGCATAAAATCCTGCATACTTAACTTAGCAATCGTTTCGTGCATGCTCGCTGTGACACCAACTTGTTCGAGAGAGCGAGGCAACCCGAGTCTGCGGATATAATCGTCCACAACAATTGCCGCATGCACGTCAGGCCTCCCAAAGCATTCGGAAACAAGCTTCATTTTGTCGTCTGTTGAAGGGTCTTTGGAATTAAATTCAAGGACGTGAGGTAAATTGATACATGATGTGTAGCCATGGGGAACATTTGCTGTCCCCCCCAAAACGTGACCGATTCCATGGGATGCGCCAAAAGGAACTTGCTGGATTGCTGGGCTTACGAGTGCTACACCAATTTGGCATCGGTTTCGTGCGTCTATGCAATCGTTTGGGTTTTCCTTGACTTCTAACAGCGCTTTTGCCAATACTTTAAGGGCAGCAGCTGCAATGGCCGTGCTATAAGGTTGGGACTTGATGCTACAAATGGCTTCAACGCAGTGATCGATGCTGCGCATGCCTGTCGACAAAAACAGCCACTCTGGAGTATGCTGAGATAATTTAGGGTCCATGATAACAACCTTGGGTTGCAAGTACCTGCTTGAAAAGCCCTGTTTTACAGTTGGGGACAACCTAGTGTCTGTGACCCCGGCTATACCACTAAATTCCCCTCCACTAAGTGTCGTTGGCACATTGACCAAAGTGATCAAAGATCCCATCCTGGCTTTCAAAGCTTGTTCCAACTTTCTAGGTGCGCGGTATTGCTCCATATCATCCTCTGTCCGTATGTCCAACGCCAAACACATACAAACTGCTTTTGCGCCATCTGTCAATGACCCACCACCAACAGTCACCAATAGATCCACTCCAGACTCTTTCGCTGATTTGGCCGCAGATAAAACATCTTCTCTTGGCGAGTGCGCTCGCATACCACTCCATGCTCCCGCATAAAGCGTACCAAGAGACCTACGAAAGCTTTCAATTTCATCCGTCTGAGTTTCTAAAGTCTGCGACACAAGTAAAAATACATTTTTGTATCCCCGCTTCTTCGCGTATCGGGCCAAAAAAGAGTGCGCTGGTTCGCCAAATGAAATAGTTTCCAGTAGAGATGACGTTATTTCGACGCTCTGCATTGCTAGGACGCCAACTGTGCAAAGTTTCTGAAAATAACTGAGCTGCGGTTGTTCAGCTTCGAGGAGAGAAGAAGTAGGTAACATGTTGTAAGTATAGTACTACAAAACAACACACATGTATTATTTTTTATTATTTTTTATTATTATATATATTATTATTTTATTATATTATATTTTACTACTACACATTATTACACCTTAACCGTTTATAAGTAGTAAGAAGTAGTATATATTTTGTTTTTGTAGTAATGTAGCGATGATATATTAATACTTTCAAATGAGAAATAAGAAGTCAATCATTGTCGTCATCAGTTCCAACACAACACAGTTTCGGAAGTCATACTCGTTCATTTTTTCTTACGGTTTCGCGACCTGCGCTTGAATCTGCCTACACCTTTGGTATTCAATGCTTTGGTACATTGCAGAACCCTTCCGCTATCATCCAAGTTGTAGCCCACAAAAGTTGATAATATGTAAAGGCAAAGATCGTAAGGTAAATCAAGTACTTTTGAAAAAACTTGAATCAAATTGCGGCTTTTGCATATTACATACTGCGACATGTGGACCTCGATCCTCCTATTCCGTTGTTTTTCTTTTAGATTATCGATGCATAAGTCCAAGGCATTGACATCGTTTGTCTTGCTCAAGCTGCGATATGACACACGTCGTAGCTCATCGATACTGTAACATGTTCTCGATGCGGAGTCGCCAACCCAAGGAAAATTTATAATTGACAATAGAATTGATTCAGACAGCATTTTCACACATTCTTCGACACACCTGTTACAACATTCACTCTGACTCGAATGGCCCAACAAAATTAAATCCATAAGGCATACCAGGGAAACAGCATATGGCCCCGCTTTTGATATTCGGTTGGAAACGGTGGTAAAAGCATCATAAGACAGAAAAATAGGAAACAACATCGATTTCCAGGAAGACACATTATGGACATCTAGATGTGTGCAGCCAGCGCGAAAAAAAACGCTGCATTTCCTATGTATATTTGTAGCGCTAGAATACTCAAAACAGCACTCTAAAACAGGAGCGCTCAATGCCTTAATGCATTCAATAGTGTTTTCGATCATGGTGGACGAAACGTTTTGCTGTTCGGATGAAATTTGTTCTAAAAATTTTTTCTGTATATATTCAAGAAGAAACAAAAGGCCATTTTCAAATTCAGTTGAAGGCAGGCCGTACGTTCCAATGTTCATTGCAATTTCCTTTATGTATAAAAACCGGCCATTTTGTTGGAAAATAGCACCATGCCCGGAAACAAATTCAAACCATTCATCTATTACATAGAATAGTTTCACTGGGATTACTTTTTTCTGAGCAAAGTGTTTCCCGTCATCAGCAACTTTCTTCTGTGCAAATCCAGTCAAGTTCTTCGACGTGGTGCTAAACCTTATTCTGGATAGTGCTGGAGGCTTCTTGGCCTTTGATAGCCGAACCTTCATACCGTTGCGACCTCTCATGCGGCTGTATTAAAGCCGCACCGGTTTATGCAAACATGGTGATGGTGTGATTTTGGCTCTCTCACCACCCCAGCAGCCGTTATTATGTTTTATACGATGAATAACACAACACCACTACTACACTACTACTGATATAAAGAAGAAGAAAACTCATCTATATTGTATCTACATCCACGATTTTTTAGATTATTATCATTGTTATTACACTACATAAAGTGATAGGCACTTTTGTTAGAAATAGTAAAAAAATGGGCGAAAAAATAATACCAACTACCAACAACAACAATTTAAATAATAAAAGATAACTACAATGGAATTGAGAATAGTCATAATAATATTATAGGGCTAATAATAACAAAAGATTAAAGATGTAGGCCGAAGATGGCTTGAAAACAGTTTAAAGTTTTATAATAGCAAATATTTTTTTACTCGTCTGCAGCATAAGCAGCGATGATGAACATGATAACATGATAACACACATTAACAATTATTTTTCATTTTTCATAATATTCTATATTTTAATAATTTTATCATTAATCATTATGGACATTGGTGAAGGCATCCCTTTCTCAGCAACCCTCATTCTAACTCAGCCGCACTGTTCCTAGTTAAACCGTCTAGACTATACCATAACAGTACACGCTCAATCCACATTTCACTTTGAAACCCAAAATGTACTAGTACAATACCCATTTATACCCTATATATGTAATTTGGCGGGGAATTAATGCTGCTGGCGGCGTATTCAGTAAGTATTGACTAAGAAGCACTGCAGTAAGGTGGTTGAATTCAACAACACATGACTATTATTATTATTATTATTATCATGGTGGCGCCTCCTCGTCAGTATCTTATCTTTTCTTCCCGATTATTATTATTCCTTTTTTTTTCTATACACAACAACACAGTAGACTATTGGAGCAAAGTCTCGGCTGGCGCACTTTTTGCGTGGGAAAACGCGACCGCTAGCATGCAGTACCATTGGTCGCAATCCAACCCTCGACTAAGACCCTCGTTGCTCACGACCAGCCGTATGAGAGCTCGACCAACACTGCTCACGATTGCCTGCACGTGGCCCAGACACTACAGAACCGCAGACTGCACTGCCGACCTTCTGAGAAGACGTGGACCACTCGCATTCTTAAAGCCGTAGCCCTTGTACCACTCCACCCGTTTTGAAAAACAAATTCAAACTATTTGAAAGTGTACGGTAGTGATTCAGTTTCCATTTTTCACTGCTGAAAAGAAAAAAAAAGTACGAGCATAGAAAGTCATTACAATGGGCCGCATATCGCGTCTTGAAGTATTCAATTTTAAATCGTATGCTGGAAAGCAGATCATTGGCCCATTTAAAGATTTTTCTGCCGTCATTGGTCCAAACGGCGCTGGAAAGTCGAACCTTATGGACGCCATTTCATTTGTTCTCGGTGTGCGCGCTGCACACTTACGGGGACACCACTTGTTAGACCTAATACATCGCAGTGTAGCAAACGACGACCAATCGGCATCAAAAGATTTAGTATCATCTCCGTCCGCTGACAGAGCGAACACAACAACAGCAGTCGACGAAAGTCAAGAATTGAAGCACTCAAAGGCCGCCAGCCAAGGGGCGTGGGTGAGTATGGTGTATGAAATGGACGCGACTGATGCTGGCATACAAGGTTATGGAATAGGCGACGAAGTACCATTTAAAAGAACGATACAGCCAAATGGAACCTCTGTGTACAGTATTGGCAGACAAAATGTGACAAAAAATGTATATGACGATACCTTGCTGGATATTGGCATAGTCGTAAAAGCCCGAAACTCGTTGGTTTTCCAAGGTGACGTGGAGTCAATTGCGCAGAAGAAACCTGAGGAGTTGACAAAATATTTTGAACAAATTAGTGGTTCAGATCGATTTAAAAAGGAATACGATCAACTAAAGGCACAAAGTAAGACAGCAGAAGAGAGTGTTTTGCATGCCAGCAATATGCGCAAAGGCCTACGAAACGAATACAACCAAATGTCGCTTCAGAAGGAGGAAGCCCAAGATTTTGAGGAAAAGAAAAAAAACTTACTTGATCTGCGCTTACGTTATTTTCTATGGCGCCTGTTCCATTGCGAGCGGGAAACACAGGAACAGCAACAAAACGTCGACGTCACTTTGAAAGAAATAGACAATTCTATTACAGAAGAAGAAAGACTTGGGAAAGTTGCAAAGGAAAAGAAGAAAATATATCATAAAATGCATTTAATGGAACAGCGTAGCGAAAAAACTTTAAATGACGCACGGACCGAATTGGCTGCAATGGTTCCTCAAGAAATTGAGAAGCAGGAAGAAATGAGACGCGCCAAACTAAAAGTGGCGAGTACGACGGAGAAAGTCAAGGAGAGAGAAGTCCAATTTATTCAGCATCAAGATGACATGAGGAAAATGACTCAAGATGTAAAAGAATTGACGACACAATTAGACCAATTGAACGAGGAGGAAGCCAATCGACCTAAGCATAACGCCATGGAAATCTTAAAACAACATGCGGACGAGTACGAAACGTTAGATGCAAAATACCGCCAGGAAACTGTAAACGAAGATCAAGAACTGCAAAGGTTAGAACGTGTCTTAGCTCAGCGACAAAATGAACGCGAGAAGCTACAAGCGGAAGAGAAATCTGTAAACGACAAGTTAGAACGCATAACATTCGATGAGAGCGTTTTCGCTAGGCAATTGGCGACACAACGAGAAAATGAAAAACAATTAATCACCACATTGAAGTTAGCGCAAGAAAAGCTACAGCTGTTCCAAGATGAGCGAAGAAAAAAAAATGAAAGGTTGAATGTGCTACAAAATAAATACAATAAAATTGAAAAACAAGTTGCGAATGCGAAAATCAATATGCGAGAAAGTGCAAAGACCAAACGAATGACTGACATAGTCGAGAGCTTGAAGCGTTTATTTCCAGGTGTCCACGGCCGTATCATTGACTTATGCGAACCTACAAGGCGCGAATATCGGATGGCAGTTAGTGTCACTATTGGGGGGCATATTGATTCAATAGTAGTAGATACAGCAGCAGTTGCTATGGACTGCATCAAATACATGCGTGAGCAAAGGCTTGGAGTTGCTCAGTTTATCCCGCTGGATACGATAGTGGTGCGGCCTATTGCGGAAAAATGGAGAATGCTTCAGCAGCCATACAAACTGCTTCTTGATTTGTTAAATTTTAGCCCAATGGTCAAAATGGCTATGACGTACGTGATTGGCGACTGTATATACTGCAACACATACGAGGAAGCTCATCGGCTACGTTATAGTATGAATCACAGAGTGAAAGTAGTAACTTCAAGCGGCGAGATTATCCATCGAAACGCTAATATGACTGGGGGCATCGACGAAACTACGTCTGATCGTGCACGGAGATGGGAAGAAAAAGAACTGAACGAGGCATTACAGAAGCGTGATGATATCAAAAAAGAGCTTCAGCTGGTGCAACGGGAGGTCAATAGCGGGCGTATTAAGTTGCCGGGAGCTTTGTTGCCTGAAACGGAAGAGGAGATTATGATGAAAATCAGAACAGAAGAAAAAAAGGTGGAAGCGTGTCAACAGGAAATTCGGGAGATGGAAACAAAAATAAAAAAGAACAACGCACAGATTAATTTATGCAAGGGCGGATTAGAAGCCCTCAAGCCAAAACTAAATCTAATAATGGAAGAAGTAGGCACTGCAAGTGCTGCTGTGCATGAAGTAAAAGAGCAGATGAGACAGATTGAAAAAGAGATATATGCAGATCTGAGCGCAATTGTGGGCGTTGAAAACATTCGGCGGTTACGCAATGAATTGTACCAGCACGCACAGGAAGTTGACGCAAAGCGGCAAATGTTGGGAAAACGGATTGCAAATTTGAACCAAGAATTAGAATTGCGAGGAAAACGAAATATGCTTTTGCCACTAACAGAAGCACAAGCGTCAAAACGTGAAGCAGAAAATAAAGCAATATCTATCCAAAATGAAGTGGATCAAGTAGCGCAGAAAATGAAAACTATTCGGGAAAATCTTGCAGCTCTGGAGCAAAAAAATAAAGCTGATAAAGAAAATGAATTTTTTGCCGATGCCGAAGCCAAGCAAGCCATTCAAGAAAAATCGAAATATACGTCTCGTATCAAAGGTCTTCAACGACAACTTTCAAACCAAGAGATACTGCTAGAACAACACAGGGCTCGTAGATCACGCGTCGAACAAATTGCTGCCTTGGAGCAAATACCTTTGCCAGTGTTGTCAATTTCCCCAGTCGAGCAACCAAGCGAAGAAACTGGCTTGGATGGCCAATCGGCTGTATCAATCGATGGTAAAAGAAAAGCTGCTAATGCTGATAGCAATGAATCAGGACAATCAAATAAGAGTAAATTCAAGTTGCAACAGAAGAAGATCTTTGATTTTAGGTCTTTGACAAGACGGGACCGTAAAGTTCTATCCGCCGAAGACATGAAAGCCAAGAAAAATGAATTTAAACGCAGCATCGAAGAACTTCGTCAATATATTCAAAAGACTCAACCAAATATGCGAGCCCTTGAACAACTGAAAGATACAGAAAAGAAGATGCAAGATGCAAGCAAAGAGCTTGAACAAGCCAAAACGAGAAGCCGGGCTTTAGCGACTAAGTTTGAGATTATAAGGAAGCAACGCAAAGACGCATTTATGAATATGTTTCAACGCGTCAGTGCGGCTATTGATACCGTCTACAAAGATTTAACGAAAAGCACGACGCATCCAACTGGTGGATCTGCAACGTTATTTACTGAAAATGATTCCGAGCCTTATGATGGTGGAATTAAGTATACAGCACAGCCTCCATCAAAGCGGTTTCGAGACATGGACCAATTGTCTGGTGGCGAGAAAACCGTTGCTGCATTAGCTTTATTGTTTGCTATTTACGAATACCGGCCATCCCCATTTTTTGTAATGGATGAAATCGATGCCGCTCTTGACAACGTCAATGTGAACAAGGTTTCCTCCTATTTACGAAACAAGGTCGACACGCCTCATACAAATTTTCAGTTGATTGTTATAAGTTTGAAAGATACCTTCTATGGTAAAGCGGACGGTTTAATTGGAATATATAGGGAAAAAGATGTTTCGCGAACATTAACATTTGACATTACCGACTTTCCTAGTGATGGTGGAAATAATCTGCCAGCGTAGAGAATCAGCATTCGTTCTTAACAATACATATTAAAATATTAATATATATTGTTTTAAGTTTTAATTTAAAATGATTATATAATAAGGTTTTATATCAATTAATTATTTTACTAAGTGTCCAGCTTCACTATCGAAAGAACCCAAAGAGTTTTTAAGCTTATTACGAATACCTTTTATATTTAATGATCACATTATGATTCTTAAAAACACACACATTACTAGTGAAATGCCCCCAAAAGATAAGCTAAATATTCGGCATTCCGCCTTTTTCTACCATAGCTTTAAATAGACTACTTTCTTGACTAAGGAGAACAGATGGCACCTCGAATTCAATGAGTTTACCCTGGTCAAGGACGATTACCTTGTCTGAGTCCATGATAGTGTCAAGCCGATGGGCGATCGTTAATATTGTCTTGTCTTTAAAGTTTGCTCGCACCATACTTTGTATAAGGGCATCTGTTTCTGCATCAACGTTTGCAGTGGCCTCGTCCATAATATAAATTTTGGCATTATGCAGGAGTGCCCTTGCTAAAGATAGGCATTGGCGCTGTCCTACACTCAGATTGCCCCCAGCCTCTTGAACTGGCATGTCGAGCGAATCAACAGAGTCTTTTAAATTGCAGTCGCTCAGAGTGTTCCATATTTCTTCGTCTGAGGCTTTGTTGAAAGGATCTAGATTAAATCTTAATGTACCGGCAAATAGATGCGGCTCTTGCGGCACAAATCCAATGCTTTGCCGCAAAGCGGACAACGGCACCGTGCTAGTGTCCACACTGTCAATCAAAATTGTGCCTTGGAAGACATCACTTAAGCGAAGTATTGAATTGATCAAGCTTGTCTTACCGCTTCCAGTTCTACCTACAATACCAATTTTTTGTGAGCCCTTGATGTCAAAATTTAAATCGTGCAGAACTGGGGGTAGGTCGCTTCTATAACGCGTGCTTACATTTAAAAACTCAATCCCGCCTGTCGCTGGCCATGTTGAAAGATCATTTTTGCTTGCGTTGTGAGAGTTGCAGGCAAGAGATTTTGGGTCATCTGAAGTACCGTCTTCAGGCGGAAGATTATCAGCATAATGCATGACTCGCTCAACACCAGTCATTTGGGTTTCTACCTGGGCGCTTAGGCGAACCATATACTGGAATACACCACTAAGCTGAATTGCATAAGTGATAGCAAAACCGAGCATTCCTACATCAATGGATTTTGCTAGCAAGACACCCCCGATAGAGACAATAAGCAAAATGCTCCATGACGTTATATCAAGTCGAGTTCCGACCCATCGATTTGCTAGCAACCAAGCGTACCATGCCTTCAAATTCTCGTCTAAATTGTTCTCGAATTTTCTTTGGACTTCGTTCGCTTTACCGAATGATCGAATGCTCACCAAACCATGAACGGTGTCGGCAAAGGCAACGAATATGGGCGTTTTACTCAAAGACTCCAAGCGTTTTAGCTCCCTCCCAGTGCTCACAAAATATTGTCGTAGCTTTACAAGAAAAAAGAGTAAGGGAAATGCAACAATCATAATCCAAGGCACCGCTATACAACATATGATTAGAGAGCCAAAACATAAAATTAATGATTCAAGGCACCGATATAATGTTGTTGGCAAAGTCTCGTCTGCCTGTCCCAAGTCAGAAGAGAATTTGTTCAGTATTCGCCCGAGTGGATTTTGGACGAAGAACGTTAATGGTGAGTATATAACGCTTGAAAACGCTTTGTTGTGTATCGAAGTCGATGCCTTTAAAGATGCATGAAAGAATAGCAAAGCTCTCAAAAACCCAAAAATGACTGCTACTGATGTCAGAGCAATAAACACAACCAAATAGTTTGTGTTATCACGGCTCACACTAGATTCTGTCCATTGCTTCAGAGTAAATTCCGCGCCAAAAGAAACAATTTGTGCACTTATGAGTAGTATGGCAACAAATAAAACAAGTCCGTCCCCTGCAGACCGCAGATATTTTAAAAATGTGCCTTTCCCGATCTTTCCTTTCACTCGTTCTTCCTCTGGAACAAGGACATGTAGTACGGCCCCATCTTCATCGTTTGCTTTCTCCGCCATCACCTTGCCGTTTTTATCTATTGATATCTCTGCAGGATCGACTTGTAACGGCTTTTCGTTTCTGAAGCATCTGGACACTGTACCATCCTTCATTTCAACGCATATGTTAGCGTAAGACTCGTAAGTTTTATTGTGGGTGACCAGTATGACACAATTGCGTTTCAAAAGTTTTAATACGCAATTATGAAATATTGTGTGTGCAACTTTGGCATCACAGGCCGCTAAAACATCGTCTAACAGTAAGAAACTTTTGCGAGCATATACAGCTCGAGCAAGCCCTATGCGCGCACGCTGTCCGCCGCTCAAATTGACCCCTTTCTCCCCTATTTCTGTCAAATCTCGGTCTGGCAATTGATTTAAGTCTTTATCCAGGCAACATGAAGCAACTACTTCATCGTACCAATTTTTATCAAAGTCAAAGCATGCCCCCCATACAATATTTGATTTTACTGTACCTGACATAATCCAAGCTTTTTGACATGCATATGCCATGTCAG
>JACLAC010005532.1_pt1 | contig 12166 bp, 16 predicted proteins | sample 8027881 | NCBI WGS metagenome assembly JACLAC01 (sample SAMN15725517, study PRJNA655200) | protist metagenome | isolation source: fluorescence activated cell sorting (FACS) single amplified genomes of... | place: Spain: Blaines Bay Microbial Observatory, Mediterranean Sea | collected 2016-01-19 | reverse complement strand
CACTACTTTGGTTACACCGTGACACCACCGACGCCAGGAACCGATCACAGCATAGTCATTGGCGAGTTTGAAATAGCCCTCGTCAGGTTTGCATAGATTAAAGTGATACGCTCAGACGAAAGGATGGGTAGGTTTGTTGATCGGCCTTGTTCACAAGCTTGGAAGTAATGATGATCCCGCTACTTTCGGTCCGAGCGCTGCGGTAGGTCTAGCGACTATTTTGTACGGTACGATCAATGCTTATTGTATCCAGTCACCCATTAGTAATTAAATTACAGTGCCGTCTTAACCAACTGAAAAAGGATTGATAAAAGCCGATCCAGTTGTCAGTCGCAGACGGGCCGTCACCGCCGGCTTACGACTAGCCACCTTCTCATTTACCTCTTCATAAAGGAATCATTGCAAGCACGTGGATATATTGATCAATGCACATAATTATGGTAATTTGGAGAAAAGGAGGGAGTATCATGCTGAAGGCATTTTGCAATCTGTCCCTATGGCTGATTGGGATATGCGGTAGCCGCGAGGATCCCACCTCCATATCACTCACGCTAAAGCCCAAGGTGAGACAGCGGTAAGTTGGCGCGAGCAACCAGCGACAGACTAAACGTACTCCGGCCGAATTGATTCCCTATTCTTAGATCCGCCGAGGTGAAAGTCCGTGTACTTTCGGAGTTGGCCTGAAGGTGAGCTTTGACCTTCGCGTTGACCTCGTCGATGGCAGGGTTGCCGACAGCGAGGAACTGGTCGCAATCTCCACTAAGCTAAAAATGCGTCCTGTTAGGACGTTCATCTCTTTTTTTCCGGGTAAGGAACTGGGACCGGAGCCTTCGCAACGGCCCATCATAGTCCTTCGCTTGAGGTCAAGATTGTCACAGTATTCTAGCCGGAGAAGTATCAGCATTTTCCTTAATGATGTTCCCCAAAAAGCGAGCTGGTATAGGTCTCACGCCACTACGAGTTCGAGATCGGGGCCGGCCATTGCCTACGCACTCGGCCTCTGGTGCAAAATCGTAAAGACCGCCCATGGCACGCAGCCGACCGGCCCAGGCTGGCATACCGAGCTCGATGAAGCAGTGCTGGCACATCATCGTCAGGCCGCTGTTACCCCCTTCGAGTCGGCGCCCAATCTAAGTTATTAAACTACATAACATACCCGTTGCCACATTTAATATGAGAGAGTGCTCCTTGTTCGCAGCCAGCTCGAAAAACACCTACGACCGCGACGGTTTCCTAGTCGTCGAATCGCTATTCAGCGCAGGGGATTTGCGCGAAATCCGCGCTCAAGTCGACGCCCTGATCGCCTACCCCGAAAAACCGCCACCGGGCGTGACCGTTGGACGCGAAGGCAATACCGCGCGCGACAGATCCGGTTCTGCCCTTCGCGACAATGCGGTGCGTAGCGCCGCCTTCCTAGTGCGATTCCTGCCCTTATTCCAAGACTTCGCCCGTCAAGCCAAACTCCTTGAACTAGTCCGCGGCCTCATCGGCCCCCACGTCAAAGTCTTCCGTGACCAGGCCCTCTTCAAACCCCCCAGCGGCCAGGCCAAACCGCCACATCAAGACCAGAGCTATTTCCAGGTTGAACCGCAGGACGGTTTGGTCATCGCTTGGATCGCATTAGACGAGGCTACGGCGGAAAACGGCTGCATGTGTTATATACCTGGATCGCACAAACACGGCATCTTCCCCGTCGGCAAGGATCTACACAGACCCGTTCACCACGTGCCCGATACCGGCAGCCTGACTCTACCCGAGCCCGTAAGTTGCCCGGTCCCGGCCGGCTCGATAATTTTCCATCACGGCTGTGCCCTTCACTACAGCGAAGAGAATCGCACCGAAAAGTGGCGCAAAGCCATAATCTTTCACTATGCCACTACCGAAGCTCGTTCCGCCAACAAGCGGCTCAACGAAGAGATCTCGTTCGCAATAGACTAAAGCTAAGATCTCCTACAACACGGTGGCCATTCCCCCAGTCGTAGATCCACCTACAAATCTATTTGATAACTCTCGGCAATAAAACTACCTTGCAGTAACCGTTATTCGATAGGAAACCATGGTCCTCCGCATCCTGCTATTCGCCCTTCTATCCCTTTCAATCCTCACCGCCAACGCCGAACAGCTCCGCTATCACACCGCGCGCGACTGGAGCCAATGGACATTGCCGTTGGGCGCAGTCTCTGTTTCTCCAAGCGGCTCGATCCAGCCCGTGCGCGTGCGAAAAAACATCAATGCCACCCTGGACGCCGTGGCCTTGGGTGGCGGCATCCGCCGGGTCGGCTCCAACCCTATTGACGCCCCAACCGTAATCGACGGCGACCCGAGAACCGGCTGGGCCCCAGACTCCACCGACGATCCGGAAAATTGGTTCGTCGAGATCGACCTCGGTCGCAGCGTCTCAGCGCGTAGCATCACCCTCACCTTCGCCGATGACGCGCCGCCGTTCGAGCTCTTCGACCTGCTGCTCTCTTCCGGTGAGCCGCAACTCGACCGCGTCTCCAACCCCGTCGAGGGCTCGCTGATCTATCGCATCAGGGAACGCATTAAGGAAAACGGCAGCCACCAGGTCACCTATGCCCCCGGAGCAGCACTCGATCTTACCCCGATCCGCTTCCTGCTCGTCCGCAACCTCAAACACGTCGCCGGCGCCGAACTTGTCGAGATCAGAGTCGAGGGCATCGGCGACAACCTGATTATCAACTTGCCCCAGCGCGGCGGAGCCATCGACGTAGTCATCGACGTCTTCAACCGTGCCGAGGAGGTAACCTTAGGCAATGCACTCAATCTAGTCGACGGCTCGATCTTCGACCGTTGGCGCAATGGACGCGAGCCACGAAATTCTTATAACACTTGGAGCCATATCACCATCGACCTAGGCGCCGTATACCCGGTCGATTTCGTACGCCTAATCACCGGCGTAGCCATTCGCGGCGGTTTCGGCGAGCAACTCTTGCGCAGCCGAGCCGGCGCCAGTGGCGCGCGCTCGTTCAGCTACAAAGTCTATGAAATCCTCACCTCCGACGGCTCGCTGGCGCCCGACGGTTCACGCCTGTGGACCCGGCATTTTTCTGGCCGCAGCACCCCTCGGGACCAACAAGCCGGGTTGGCCGACCACCTCTTCGCCAGCCAGGCGACCCGCTACGTGCGAGTCGCCTGGCTAATCTGGGACGCGACTTGCGCCGAGACGGCGCCCGATGCAACCTCGCGCTGGGCCTGCTACGCCAATGGTTCGGCCGAGGAGATTCAGGTCTACGGCGAGGGCTATCCACTCGAGACCGGCTTCCGTTCGCCACTTGTAGACTTAGAGAATGGTAAGAGCCTAAATTCGATCGAATGGCAGGCGCAGACCCCGCCTGGCACCCATGTCGAGATTCGCTCGCGCACCGGCAATCAGGTCGTGGAGCAGTACGCCTACTACGACAAAAACGGTAAGCAAGTCACTGAAAAAAAATACAACAAATTGATCCCAAGCTTCAGAGGCTCGATCGACACCACGCGCATAGCCGGCGGCGACTGGAGTCCCTGGAGCAATATCTACAGTTTCCCCGGTGCTGTCTTCCAATCGCCTTCGCCGCGCCGCTATCTCGAACTCGATGTGCGGCTCGTTTCCGCCAACCCGGAATTGGGCCCCCGCTTTGACCGGTTGGTGGTTAATTTCACCGACCCATTGGCTTCCCAGGTTGTCGGCGAGGTATTCCCGCTAGAAGTCACCCCCGGCTCGGAAACACTCTTCTCCTACTATTTGCGCCCCACGCGCTCACCAGCTGGTTTTGATCAGGTTTCAATCGAAGCTTCTACTTCGCCACACTTCAGTGCCGCCTTCGTCGACGGAGAGTCCGTCGAGGTGGAGACGGAAACGTACGCGGAAGGTTTTATTGCAACTTTTCCAAGCCGCATCCAAAGCCGACAACTCGTCGAAATACGCTTCACTTCACCAATCTACCTGCAATCGACTCGCTTTGATGCCTATCTACAGGACAGTGCCCAGCTACAGACCCGGCAATTGGTTGATCCCGGCGACGCCGCTGCCCAAATCCACAGCAGCAGCAATGTCGTAGGCATACCCCTTGCCCAAACACTGTTTTCCAACCTCACCCTCAACTCCCCCCTTATCACTCCCAACGACGACGGTATCAACGACCTTCTGACCCTCTCTTTCGACTTGGTCAACGTACTCGCTGCTCGCCCCATGCGGCTGCTTCTGTATGACCTTGCCGGTCGACGCCTTTTTGCCGCCGAGCGCGAAGCACAAGCGGGGCATCACGAACTTCACTGGAACGGGCGCAACCAACAGGGCCACCTCAGCCCTCCCGGTCTATATATACTTCAACTGGGTATTGCCGGAGATGCCGGAGAACACAGTCTGCGCAGAACGATTTCGGTGGCTTACTAGGTCTGCTTTTTATTCTCGCATAAACACCTTACTATAATGGCTTTGGATTACATCAATCAACCGACTATCGATGTGCTATTTCGTTCGCACAGAATTGAGATTGCGCATCGGACTACCGGTCATAATGATCTATCCAGTGAGTATAACTTTGCATTTAGGCCAATTCGAGTAAAAGGTCGAACACGCTACGGAATTATACATGGACGACTTGGCGCATAACGATGCCCGATCATTGACGCTCAACTCAAAGAAATCGCGCAAGTCGCCCGTCTAGTCCGTACCAACATACTGGTAAAACGGTCTATCAGCTGCGCGCTACACTCCATCAACGGTGTAGAAGGCATTGGCCGAGAGATAACCGTCTTATGGATCGAAGGATAACTGAACGGCATGGATGACAATAAAGTCGATATCCTCATCGTCGACGATGTTTCGGACAACTTGGCTTTACTTGGCCAGCTCTTGCAGATGGCCGATTTCTCGGTCGCCCAGTGACCAGCGGGCAAGCCGCGCAGACGGCGCTACCCGCATTGATTCTACTCGATTTGCACATGCCGGTAATGGACGGTTTTGAAACCTGCCGGCGACTAATGACGTGCCCGTAATATTCCTCACCGGTCGGGGCGAAACCGAAGAGGTAATCCAGGGATTCGAACTAGGTGCCGTCGACTTCATCACCAAACCCTTCAACTCAATCGAGTTGTTGCGTCGAGTCAGCACCCATATCGAACTCTACCAGTTGCGCCGCAGCCTCTCGCGCGAGGTGGAGGTCAAAAGCGACGAAGTCTAGGACGCGCACGAACAAATGGAACGGGCTAATCAAGTCTACTCCTCCTTCGTAATAAAAGAGTTCCTCTCCCTGCTGCAACGCGAAAACATACTCGACGTGCAGCTCGGCGACCAGGTTCAGACCGAGATGCGCGTCCTTTTTTCTGACATCATCGCCTTCAACTCGCTGTCGGAGCAACTGGGGCTGGAAAACAGTTTCCGCTTTATTAATGCCTAACTGAGCCGGATCAGCCCGATTATCCGTATGAATAGGGGATTTATCGACATATATTTGGGCGATTCGATCATGGCGCTGTTCCCTACCGAAGTCGACGAGGTCGTCGAAGCTGCCATCGGCATGCACAACAAGGCTATGACGCAATTCAACGAAAAGTGTATCGCCCAAGGATCACCTTCGGTGCAAATCGGCATCGGCGTGCACGTCGGTGAACTGATGCTAGACGTTGTCGGCGAGAGCCAGCGCTTGGAAACCACCGTCTTCTCTGACGCGGTCAACGTCACCACACCACTCGAGAGATTGACTCGCCACTATTACGTCGGGTTAGTCGTCAGCGAGCATGTGATGGCCAAGCTGAGCGAACGCGACCGATCCAAATTCCGCGTCCTCGACAAAGTCTAGGTAAAGGGACACAGCGAACCACTGGTAATCTATGAAATCTTCGAAGGCAAGCCCGATGCCTTGATCGACCGCAAGTTCACCCAGGCCAATCTGCTGATCGCGCAAGCACCGGCCAAAGACCCTGACGACAGAGTCCTCTACCTCCATCAGGAACGCATAGCCGAGGCCGTCTCACGCGGCGTAGCCGACGACTGGCTTGGCGTCAATATCCTCACGGACGAGGAATAACCACTACCACAATCTTGATTACCGTCAATTTCGTCGCCGTCCGGCTTGCCCTCATTGATGTCCACCGAACTCCATGCACCACCAACTCGCATCGATTTGCTGGTGCAGTATCCCGCCCATTGGATAACAGCTGTCCAGGCCTTCGGCGAACCACGCCAATAACTTGGTAATGCCGGCCTTCAAACCAACGACAGTGGCCGTGACCTTCTTACATAGCAACGTGCACCGTACACTACAGAGGGTTGCCGTGCTAGACCGGAGAATTGGCCCGTTTCCAATTCTCCGCTCATATCAGCCCAAAAAGAAAAAAAAAGCGAGCAACGCAACCCACACGATTTCGAGAAAATGCCAGTAGACAGCACAGGCTCGCACCGCAGGCAGGTGTTCGCTGTCGAGTCGATTCCGCCGCGCCTTCCAGGCCAATATCGACAAGGGCACCATCCCACCCACGACATGCAAAGCGTGCACCAGAATGAGCGCAAAAGTTGTTCCGTACAAACTCGCTTCTTCGGACAAATTCAATATCTGGTGATATTCGAGCAACTGCCACATCGCCGGTACCTGTATCGCGACAAACAACGCGCTCATGCCCCAAGTCCAGCCCAGCCACCGGCGCAGTTGCGGAAAGGTTCCGCGGCGTGCGCTCTGCCTGGATCTGTGCACCATCCATCCAGCTCCCAGTAATGCCGCAGTCGAGACGAAAAGACCGAACGGCAACTCAACGGGCGCCAGCCCTTGCAGAGCTGGGCTAGTAAAGCGCAAATAGCCAAAGGCCACCACACTCGAACCAAAGAGCATCGCCAGCGAGACTAGAAAAAGGGTCATGCCCAAACGACGGCTGCCGCCTGGATCCGGCGCATTCCAAGCCATAGGTGTTGTATCTGGTTTGTCCATCTCTATCCCCAACGGTATTCTGGCGGATCGAAGACAAAACCGTGGAAGAAACGCCGCTGCTGCTCGGTAAGACTCTGCAAAAACGCCCGTTCGTAACGCCACTGCTCGGCGCAAGCCAGCATCCACGGATGCTCATAGCCGTAATATAACATCACTCGTCTGCCGCCATCGCGCGTAAAGGGGCCCGCGGTGTGCCAAACAGCGTTGTGAAAGATGACTGCCGTACCTGGTCCGCCACAGATTTGCAGCGCCCCATCGAAGAGCGCTGGATTCTGCAAATCCCCCACATCTGGATCCACCAAAGCCTTGTGACTGCCGGGCACCAGCGTCAAATTGCCCTGGTCGGGTTCGCTCATATTGCTCAAATAGTAGCCGACTTTGAACTGCAAGAACGGGATATGTGGTTTGAGGTTGCGGAAACCATCCTGGATCCCGTCGATATGCCAACTCCGACCGTGGTAATCGGCCCGTTCGACCTCGTAAAAAGCATCAGTCGAATGCAGGTGCGGCATCTCGTTGAAAAGACCGTGCACGTAGGCCATCATCGGCTCATAATCGAGCAATTGCAAAAAGAGTGGATCTTCAGCCAACAAGTGCATCACCCGACTATTGACCGTATCAAGCCGATCGGCAAAGACCGGTTCGTGGGTCCGCTTGAATTCGGGCGAGCGCCGCCGGGCAATAACCCGCTGCAACGCTGCGAATAACGCATGAACCTGATCCTTGGCAAGAAAATCTTCGAGAACAAGATAGCCATTGTTATCGAAAAAGAAGCGTTCGGCCTCAGTGGGGTGCTGTCTCGTAGTTATCATTTTTCTGCGCTTTGCTTTCATCTATGGATTGATTTAGTGAATCCCCCTTATATCCGATCTACGCCCGCGCTTGCTTCGCTAAGGCTCGTTCGGCCTCGGTCGGCTCTACCATGCCGCACAGACTCAAAAGCGGCACCGACGCATCCGTGCTGTGCGTGAGCCCCTCGTCGTCGGCATAGCGAACACCTCTTAACTCCTCACCCCACTCCAGGCGAAACGCTAGCCGTGACAGACGCCAATAACCCCGACGCGCATCATTTCCCATCGCAGTTCTCATCTCAAGGAGTCCAGGTATCCATCATGGCGGCATATTCCCGCGCCTGGGCGGCGATATCTACGCCAACTTCTTGCGACCACGCCGCGAGTAAACGCCGATAAACTGGCCCCACCTTGCCATCGCCAACCGCCTGAAAATCAAAATGGGTGATCGGCAACATGCAGATCGTCGTACTCGTAAACCACGCTTCGTCCGCCTCGCGCACATCGTAGGGTTCGATATCCGCTTCACTGAGGGGTATGTCGAGCTTACGTGCCAACTCCATGCACGCCCCGCGCGAAACCCCGCGCAGAATATTGTGGCCTTTCGGCGTGAAGATCTGCCCCTCGCGCACCATAAAGAAGTTATTGCCTGTCCCCTCGGTGATAAAACCATGCTCATCAGTCAACAATGCCTGGGCCCCGTCTTGCATATGCGCCGCTTGTAATTCGGCAATCTTATAGTAGATGCGACTACGATTTTTTGCTTTGGGGTCGATATAACGCGAGGGCACCGACTGTTGCTGCGGTACTACGAAATGTGCGCCTTCTTCATAGATATTCGCCACGCCGCCAATATGGCGCACTAGGGGAAAGACATTGATCGTGACGATCGGCGCAGTGCCTTCCTTGACCAATGTATTGTATAGCGGCAAGGCTCCACGCGTAACATCGTGCATAATCTGGAAATCCAACGCACCGAGGGCGGGCAGATTGCGCTTGATGGTCTCGTCCGTTGCTTGCTCCATCTGATCTATACCGAGTCCGCAGTCAATCTGTGCGTATTTCATCGAGCCATAGAGTCTCTCAAGATGCTCGCGCAGTCGATAGGGTTGTTGCGCAAAACTACGCGTCATCTCGAAGACCATGTCCCCATACATAAGCGCACAATCGAAGATGGAAATTCGCGCCTCTTGCTCGGGGATAAACTCGCCATTGAAATAAACTAATCGTTCGACCATAATTAGCCTTTCCGCGCTATGCATTCACCCCATAATGATATTGCCCAAACGACCGCCCTGCATCCCAGTATAATAATCGACTACTACCCAAAAACCAGCCACTACCGCCTCGTCCAAAATGAGCCCCAGAAACATCGGCTTTAAACGCTCAAAAAATGCCAAGCCTCCGTATTTGAGCACCGCGCCTTTGATCGCCCAAGCCACAAAAACCGAAAACCACATCGTGCCGAAAACACAACTGATCGGAAATCCCAGTGGATGAAATGGCCACCACACGAGACGGTACTGCAACCACATCAGCGCCCCCATGATCGCGGCCCCCCCATCCCCGGACTCGGCCCCATTGGCGTCTGCACATTGTTGCTCATAAAATTGTAAGGATATTGCGCGAATTGTTAAAATAAAAACTCGACAAATTGTTCGCCCCATGCCTATAAGCCAAATAGAGCGTCAAGCCAATTACCGACGCCAAGGTCAGCACAATCGTAGCTAACATCGCCCAGAACATTCGCCGGCGACCGACCAGATCAATCTCGGTGAATAACTTCAAACCATTGGCACAAGCCGCCATCAGCAGTATCAACTGATCCACTCCCCAGGCATAGCCCAACGCTAGTCCCGCCGTGCCCTTGAAACCCAAGAGCGAAGCCCCGACCCCGGAGATTACAAAATCCGGCCCATTGCTCGGCGGAAACATCGATGCCACCCCACCTTGGGCGACGAGCCGCGTAATAGTCATAAAACCGACAAACGAACCGAGCAACAACATCACCGCCACCGACAGGGGTATCCCCGTGCGCCAAAGCCAAACGGTCATCACGGCAAAACTGACTACCACGCCGCCGACCGCTGCGCGATATGACATAATCTCATCGCCGTCCGCAACTTCCCCCGCACCGCGCAACGCCCCACGCAAGACATCGCGCAAATGGTGCCGCCCAACCCACAGCATGCCCGCCACCAACACCAACATGCCGCCCATCGCCTGATAGATGATGATCGAATCGGTGTATTGGCTGTAGGGTCCCATGCTGGCATCTTTTCCACCCCAGGCGAATTGCGTCAGAAAACCGCTCTGCAAGCGATTAAACAAAAAGTAAAACACCAGGCCAGAAGCGACATTTTGCGGCACCAAATACGAGAAACCAAGCATCGAAGGATTGAGCCCCAGCCCCAGTGTGGGCATACCACGAACAATTTCCACCGAGCCCAGCGACAAACTCACCTGGGCAATGATCGGATAGTAATTGTGCAGTGCATTGATCGAACCGAGCACAAAAGGCACGGCGAAACCGATCCATATCAACCCCCGCCGCAGGAGCGATTTTTGTCCCTTACCGACACCCAACAAGCTCAGCGGCAGTTGCATCATCGGATAACTAAGCCACTCATGTTCGACCCACTGTCGACGCACGATGACCATCAGACATATCATCGCCAGAAAGAATGCCAGACCAAATACGAACCACCACGCAAGCGGCCACACCCAAATATCCCATGGAATCACTCCGTCCGGTGCGCCCTCGTAAAACTGCCGGACAGCCTCGTCGGCTTGCGGCAATGGCCAATCCGGCAAAAAGGATTGCACCAACTCCTTCCAATTATTCTTGGGCGTGGCGTAGTAATAGGCCCCGGTCATCACAGGCAAAAGCTGCACCGGTAGACCGCGTCCCGGCAGTGTATTGGCCAACAGTAGGAGAAAAAACACCACCGCTAATTCACCGCGCTCCAATGCCAAGCGGGGTGCGAACCAGCGCAGTAGTCCATTGCCCAACACGAAAACAAAAAACAAAAAATGGCCCCTGGTGTCAGATTCCACACCGCCAAGCCGGAGCCCTTGATGATCATATCGTTGTAGGTCGAACCCAGCCCCAAAAAGACCGCACCGAGCAAACCGATGACAAGCGCCTTTGCCGTACAGCCTTTGCCCTCGCCGAGAGTGCCCATTGCAACACGTCTACATTTCTAGTCCCGCTAATTAAAGCGGCGATCGCATTCTGGCTTCCCACCCGAAAAATAGACACCACGCTAGGGAAAGATGCCAACGGGTAAAAGTGCGCCAGCGCTCCATCGCTACTGTGCAAATATCCACCAGTGATCCGCACATCACACACAGACTACACAAACCGCCCCGGTCACCATAAATGCCCTAAAGACCGCAAGATTTCAGCACTCCGCCGGCGGCGTGTTATATCGGCTATCCGTCGACACCAAGCTTCGACTTATTACTGCGATACTCACCACACCAACCACTACATCAACCGCCACTAGAGCCACCGACTACCCGCCGAGTTCCGCCCGCATTAGCCCCAAGCGCACTGCGCCGAAGTCGGCCAGTATCAGCTCGCGATCACCGACGTAGTTCTGCTACATAAAATAAGCGCGGTCACCACAGCCGTTTGTTTATAGCGATCTACTTAATGACGACCGTTATGCACTCCACATGTCATCCATTCTCCTGTCTCGCTTCAATCGATACCTCCTCGCCCGCGCCAACGCGCACCGCAAGCAGTATCGGCCTACAACAGACATAGCAGTCCTCTACATAAACCTGTTCGGGCACCGAACGATCGACAAAAAAATCGACCATTTCGCCGCAATAGGGGCAACGGATGTGCACTTCAGCTAAGATAGACGACCCGTTTTTTCGCTAGTCGTATCCATATACACATCAGGGCGTTGGCGCACTTTCCGGCACGAGCCCTTCGCATTTCAACTCATCCCACATCGCCGATGGGATTTCTATCTGCATTACCCGCGCATTGTCCTCCAACTCGGCCACCGTTGCCGCACCGGGGACCACGGAGATCACCGCCTCATGCCCGAAGACAAATTGCAGCGCGGCCGCCCGCAGTTGGATCCCGTGCCGATCGCAGACCACCTTCAGCGCCTTAGCTTTGTCCACTAGGTGCTCGGGGGCGCGCTGATAGTCGAAGGCGACGGGTTGATCCAAGTCGCGGGCAAGGATCCCGCTGTTATATGGACCGCCTATCGTCAACTGCACCCCGCGTTCAATGCACAGCGGCAATAACTCCGGCAACGCCGACTGATCCAATAGCGTATAGCGGCCAGCCAGCAAGATATAATCTAGATCAAAGCGCTCGACCATGCGCGCCGTGCGCTCCCACTCATTCATGCCCATGCCGATAGCCTTGATCATCCCGCTCGCGCGCAATTCACTCGCCGCTTCCAACGCCGTAATAAACACATCGTC
>JACLAC010026453.1_pt1 | contig 12168 bp, 4 predicted proteins | sample 8027881 | NCBI WGS metagenome assembly JACLAC01 (sample SAMN15725517, study PRJNA655200) | protist metagenome | isolation source: fluorescence activated cell sorting (FACS) single amplified genomes of... | place: Spain: Blaines Bay Microbial Observatory, Mediterranean Sea | collected 2016-01-19 | reverse complement strand
ACAAACACAAAAATCTTGAATTTTCTAACGTTGAAGCTAAATTGTCACTTTGTTCTCATATGTGATTTGATTCACTTTATGAAAAAATAAAAAAGGGAATAACAGCGTTAGTTGAATTTAGTTAGATTATTGGTCAGTTGTATCTATGATTCCGGATACGAATTTCGGAATGCTAAGTAAACAAAGTTATTATCGATATTTTTTTACTTCAAGTTCAAAGGAGACAATTCACAATGATCTGAGAAAGTACATGGTTGGGCGATCTTCGTTCCGATTTATGGATCTCTCCATATATCCGACATGGTTCATGCACTCAACGAAATTATTGATACTGAAAATTTAGATGTTACGTACGTTCAAGAAAATTTGGAGATCAACTAATGACTGAAAACAATGGTAATGATACAAACGCTGAACAGCAACCTCAGCAGCCCATGCAGCAGCAACCTCAGCAGCAACCTCAGCAGCAGCAACCTCAGCAACCTCAGCAGCAGCAACCTCAGCAGCCCATGCAGCAGCAACCTCAGCAGCAGGTTATCATTCAACAGCAGGCAAACATGGGTGGAATGGGAATGGGAGTAAGTGATAAGAAAAAGGTAACAGTTCTGCTCCTCGCCATATTCTTGGGAGCGATTGGAGTTCACCGTTTTTACACGGGACATACTATGACAGGCTTAATTCAACTGCTTACACTGGGTGGTTGTGGTATATGGGCGCTATTGGATATTATTACTATTGCAACTGGAGGGTTCAAAGACGCCATTGGTAGACCGTTGGCGGATTAAGTGTTTTTAGTCCTTTTCTTGACATCTTAGTATGGTTTTGAATTTTCTTTTTTATCCTGTACCTCTAATGTGGCTATTCAAAGGCACTATTGATGTTGGTACCGCTTGGGAATCAAAGCAATCTGACGTCTAACTTAAAGATATAAAGAATTGACTTATTACCTTAACATTCTGATCAAAAACATCACTTGTCGTCTTTTTGGGGTGGCGAGTGGTGTAGTTATTGTCTTCGCTGTGTTTATGCCGAGATCTTTAGCCTTCAATGGACCAGAAATTTGTATGTTCAAACGTTTGTTGAAGTTTCCTTGTCCTGGTTGTGGCCTAACAAGATCAACATACTCCTTTTTTCATGGTAACTGGCGTGAGTCTATTTTTTATCATCCGGCTGGTCCATTGTTGGCATTGACATTAATTATCTGGACTCTCGACCTGATGCTCTATGACAAACTACGCTGGGTTAGGTTACTACATACCTCCAAAACCATTGTTACCCTTATTCTATTGGTCGTGTGGGCACATAAAATCGTCGTGATGTTTATTTGAGTAAGGCCTAAGCAAACACCAAAAATCTAAATCAAAATTTAAAGATTACAGTTTAAAATAGATCGACCCATAGCCATATATTGTTGTATTTATACTTTAGAGGGGAAACCTGATGAAAAAATGCAGCAAATGAGCTAAAAAGATTTGGGAATATAAGGAAACTAGCTTATTAATGTAATGTACTGTAGAAACTGTGGTAATCAGGGAAACTCCGGAGCTGTTGCTTGTACCAATTGTGGCCTTCCCCCACTCTTGGAAAAGAAATTTTGTCCAGAATGTGGCGCAAAAACCCACGCTCAACAAGTGATGTGTCCGAAATGCGGTATGAGTATTCCAAAAACAGGAAACTCTCAGAGCGATAAAAAAATGGCCGCTGGTCTTCTGGCAATTTTCCTAGGTGGGCTCGGCATTCACAAATTTTATCTCGGATATCGAAAAGAAGGAATAACAACTTTAATTATATTCTTTGTTGGTGGTTTGTGTACCTGTGGGGTAGCATCTGGCATCATCCATACTATTTCTTTCATTGAAGGGATAATTTATTTATCAAAACCTGATAATGAGTTTGATCAGATCTACATTCAAGGAGACAGAGGTTGGTTTTGAAAATTCGTAATAGTCTTTTATTTTCTTCTTCTAATCATTTAGCAGAATGACTATCTTCTTGATTGATTACCCAATTGATTGGTCAGGCTAAATACCCTTTTTGTAGGTTCCAAGGTTATATCTTATGAATCAGCAATTTAGTATCTTCCAGCAGGAGTAATTGTTGAAAAGTCAGTTTGGGTGATATTTAAATCGATTAGCTGGTAGTTTCCTGATCGTTTCTACCAATTTTCTATCATCTTGATGAGTTGGAGAATCAACCGCACAATTACCCAAGATTTCTAGCATTAACTGATGGCTGTCTTGATGACCTTTGATTGTTTTCTCAACCTGCCTCTGTTTTAACTTGTAAGTACCTGTTAGAAAGTTCCGCTAGAGAAATACCCCTATTAACGATTGACCATTTTGTTTATCTGAAATCTCAGGGATTACATAACAAATAGCCTGACTTTTACTCATTCCCTCTCCGTTATCGATTATTATAAAGGATGAATAACTTGGTCAATAGCAAAAAGATTGAAAAACTGAGGGAAGTAGAATTAATAATCTAAGTTTTGATTACTTATTACCTATATAAATGTTGGCATATAGACCCAACCTAATTTGAAAGAAAACCGAAAGGTATCAGGCAAAAAAAGAAGGTGAGCCAGAGGAGTTGACCCACCTTACGAAGGAAGTTTTGAAGATACTATTATTATCGTCTCATCTAGCCAGAACTTAAGTCCAGAAACAAAAAAGGCGAGCCTCTTATTAGCTCACCTTCAATGATCTTCATTAACTTCTCGTGTAAGGTCAGTGCCTGAAGACACTTCCTCTAGTCAGATAAAATAAACTAAGTCACTACTTGGATGCAAGGTCTGTTGCAAAGTAGAATGGTTTAGGGATATTTGTAAGACAAGCTACACATAATCACATGAAACGATAAACCAATCTCTATCAACTATCCAAGAACTAGGTTAGTCATCTTTTGGAGCAACGACTTTAAATACTATAGTAGCTCCTAAACGAGAACCTGGTGGGATTGCAATCTCCCTTGTCATTACCATAAGTAGCTGGAGTCAATTGTTACTACTTCACATCTACTAGACATCGAAATCCGACATACTTACTCCTAAACGTCGGAGTTTGATTGTCACGACTCGATATTCTCAAATGGCTTGCTTTTTTCTTCCAAGACCCACCTTTTATTACACGATATTCTTGCTCTTTACTGTACCAGTCTTGACACCACTCTCCTACATTACCCGCCATGTCGTATAATCCATATCCATTAGCAGAATAACTTCCTATTGGTGTCAGTTTTCCTGCTTTTTCATCGTAGTTAGCTTGAGCTGAGTTAGGTGGGTGATTTCCCCAAGGGTACTTTTTATCTTCTAATCCTCCACGTGCTGCCCATTCCCATTCTTTTTCGGTTGGTAGTCGTTTGCCAGCCCAAACACAATAGGCCAAAGCATCATGCCACCTAACTCCTACTACTGGTTGATCTGGCTGATTATAATCAGGATGATTCCAAAAATCAGGCTCTCGATGCTTAGTATCCTCTACAAACTTAAGATATTGAGCATTGGTTACTTCATACCTGTCTAGATAGAAGACCTCAGATAACGGTCCGTTCGGTATTAAAACCATCTCCGCATTGTCTTTTTCCCATAGCTTGATTTTTTGAATTTCTATTGGAAGATTAGAATTAGATGCTTGAATTCCATTAGAATCAGAATCAATATTCGCAACACATCGAAATCCAATATCGTAGTTTCTATCAGTGGGTTTATTACTGCGTCGTCGATTTAAACTTAGGTAAGTAGTATCGAGAACCCAACAACCACCCAGCAATGTTTTTGAGTTTCTACTGTTATCAAACCAATCGTCACACCATTCGTAGACATTACCTACCATATCACACAACCCAAAATCATTTTCAGGATAGCTACCCACGGGTGTCGTTTTACCTACATTCCTTCCAAAATTGGCTAATTCTGAGCTAGGTTGTCGCTCACCAAAAGGATACTTGTCTGCTTCAGAACCAGCAAGAGCTGCCCATTTCCACTCTTGCTCTTTGGGTAAGCGCTTGCCAGCCCATTTAGCATAAGTTATCGCATCGTACCAACTGACTCCTACCACTGGCTGATTTGGTTGGTTAAAACCGTCATTATCCCAAAAATCGGGCTCTGGATGACCTGTAGCCTGGACAAACTTACCATATTGGGCATTAGTAACCTCAAACTTATCCATGAAGAAAGCCTCAGTTGACGGTCCTGCTGGTATGAAGGCCATTTCAGCATTATCTTTCTCCGACAAATTAACCTTTTTCGTACCCACCGCAGGTTTGAACCCTACTTCATTAACACTATTAGAATCATTAAAGATATCTACACCCACAACACACCGAAAACCAGGGCCGAAACGATGGTCACTGTTGATCGGATTATCATTGCTTCTGTGAGCCACACGAAGAAAATTTGGACCAAAGTACCAAGATCCACCTCGAAAGACCTTATCACCACCAGTTTCTGCCCCTAATGGGTTCTTAGTCGGTGCAACACCGTAGTATCCTTCGTCATACCAATCCTGACACCATTCAAAGACGTTACCCGCCATGTCGTAGAGTCCATATCCATTAGGCTCAAAACTTCCTATAGGCGAACAGTATTCCCACTTGTCCTTTCCGCCCGTACCACGGTAGTTAGCATCATCATGATTAATCTCATCCCCCCATGGATAGCGCTTACCGCCTAAGCCACCACGAGCTGCATACTCCCATTCAGCTTCCGTTGGTAGCCTTTTACCCACCCACTTGGCATAAGCCATGGCATCATTCCAACTAACAAGCCCCATTGGATATCGGTCTTCTGGTGAATACTTGGTCACGCTGTTCCACTTGTCATAGCTATATCCACTTTGATTGACAAACGCTCTAAACTGACCTACAGTCACCTCATGCACATCCATATAGAATGCATCTAGTTCCACTTTATGTATTGGTTTTGAATGTTTCATGAAATCGTCTGTTTCATTCATTACATCACCCATCTCGAAAGAACCCGCAGGAATCAGTGCCATCTTAGAGTTGTCTTTTTCCCACTTTATATTGCTCTGATTAGTGGTTGGTGGTAGAGATTCAGATTTAGTAATGTTAGAAAAGTCAGCAGGAGTACGGAAATTGGCCACGCACCGAAAACCCTGATTATTATTGGTTTCTTCAGATGCTGGACTATTAGCACGGTATGAGACTCGTAAGTAACCTGAAACGGCGTCCCAAGCCCCGCCCATAGAAACCTTACGATCTTTTCGGTTGTCATAAGATTCTTGACACCACTCCCAAACATTACCCACCATATCATGTAAGCCATACTCGTTCGGCTTAAAACTTCCTACAGGGGCAGTAGTCTCATCCCATCTATCTTCGCCACCAGTTCCATCATAGTTGGCATAATCACGAGCTAGACTCACATCATCACCCCACGAATAACGTTTTTCTAATAATCCACCTCGTGCGGCCCATTCCCATTCTTTCTCTGTTGGTAATCGTTTGCCTACCCATTTGGCATAAGCCACTGCGTCATGCCAGCGGACTCCTACTACTGGCTGATTTGGTTGATTAAAATCGTCATTATCCCAAAAATCAGGCACTTGATGTCCTGTAGCCTGAACAAACTCACGGTATTGAGCATTTGTAACCTCAAACCTATCCATATAGAAAGTATCAGTTGATGGCCCCACAGGTATTAGAACCATCTCCATTTTTTCTTTGCGAGACTCACCTTGCTCGTTTATTTCTGGTGTTAGTTTCAATTCAGATGCCACAGGTTTAAAGGGTTTGGGGGATGGACTAATAGGTTGAATCAATCTTTCCAATTGTTTAAGCTTCAGTGTAGCCAATGGAGCTAATCTTCCGTTAGGATAGGCTTGTAGAAAATCTTTGAGGTCAGATATTTCAGTCGAGTTCTTGACTAGTTGCCACATCTCCACTTCTAAGTCGATGATATCAATATTGCTAGTATCCTTTTTTATAGTTTCAACTTGCTCCTCTACTATCTTTTGTCGGACAAAGATGAAGTCTCCCCCCTCATCTCCAGCCTGTTGAATAACACCAAATAGAGGTGCTTGATTCGTGGGGCTATTATTGATGATGGCAGGTTTCATATCTACATAGAGCTTCTCAGCGTAAAGATAGGGTTCTGTATTTCTTTTTAAATTTGTAACCAAATATTGAAGGAACACACTGCGGTCAGGCACCATCTCCATGGCTCCACTCGAGATAGCTTTTCTACTAGGTCTAGAATAAACTTGTTCTACTGCTTGGTTTCCCATATTACTGAAAGCTGATCTAGACTTGAAAATAGAACCACTAAAGCAAGCATCTGAAATTAATAAAGTGTGTTGTGTCTGGATAGCACTTATATAATCTCTAAGCGTGCCATTGGATAACCAATCGGCTCGGCTGTCTTTTCTTGCATCAGCAGGCAACCAGAATCCTTGATTGAGTCTATTGTCCCAGAAACCATGTCCTGAGTAGAAAATTAGCAAATTATCTTTTTGGGTCAGTTGACGCGATAGATAATCTAATTGATTGATAATTTCCGCCCTAGACGGATTTTGCAAAAAGTAGGTGTTTTCTGTTGGAAAGTTATAGAGTTGATTGATTACCTGGCTGAATTGCAGGCTGTCTTGAATTGGGAATTCCAGATCGTTGATACTATTGTGTTCATAATCTTGAATTGCGATAATTAAGGCGTAGTATTGCCCCAAAGTCAGATTGATTCTCTCTTTTCTTATCACATTGATTGATTTATGCTGCAGGTTACCAAAATTATCCTCTACCTTAATCTGTATTAGGTTTGCTCCTGGTTTTAGTTCGACCTTAGATTCAAAATACCCATTAATATCAATTTCAGTATCCTGACTGTTAACCAGTAACAGGCTAATGCCGCTCTCATCTGACACAGTTCCCTTTACCAAAATCTCAGACGTTTTCTGCTTGACCTTAAAACCACGGGTAGTAGGTGGAGAATAAATAGTAATTTTGGGAGGTTCGTTGTCAGTATGATTTACTTCGTTATTTAACCCATCAGCTGAGGATGCCAACGAGCTCGGGTGAGGCAAGACTTCAACATCTTTTTTTCGTCGTTTCCTTTTTATTAGTTGAGTTAAGTTTCCTGGGCTGTCATATTTAACTTCTATTCCTCTTGCTTCTAGGGCAGGAATGTAAGTTGATAAAGTGGTGTTATTGAGGGGATTTTTTTTGAGGCTTAGACTACGAATCGATAAACTTTCGTCCATAAACTGAGAAATATTACTAATTTTGTTATCATCTAAGGCTATGTTTTGTAGAAACTCTAATTCAGAGAATGATGGCAAATTTTGTATATTATTAAAACTTAGATTAAGATGCTTCATTGACTTTAAATTTGATAGTGTTTCGATATTCTCAATTGAATTACGACCCAGATTTAAATCATACAAAAGTGTAAGCTTTTTCAAGCCAGGAATTTCAGAGATTTTATTGTTATCAAGAGCACACCATCGTAGATTCTCAAAACTCGAAATAATTGAAATGTTAGAGATCTGATTATGAGCAAGACCTAAATGAGTCAGATTTCTTAGGTTGGCGAGGGGGTTAATATCTTTTATTTCATTGACGGATAAAATTAGGTGCCGAAGATCAGTTAATTTTGCCAAACTTTCCAGATCAACAATTTTATTATTATCTATCAAAAGACGAGTGATTTTTTTTAGGTTAGATAAGTTTTCAATTTCCTGAATCTTATTGTTTGTTAAGTGGAGTGAAGTTAGATTGATGCAATACTCAATTCCTACCAAGTGAATTATCCCTAGATCTTTAGCGTCCAACTCAGTCAACCTCTCTAAATCCTCTTTCTTCAGCAGTTCCGTTGGGATTCCTAAAGCATCCCTAATAGCCTTCTCTAAATTGGCATCTTTGAATAAAATCACACCTTCAGGCATATCATATTCTACTTTAATTCCTCTAGCTTCTAATGCAGGAATGTGAGTGGATAAGGCTGTGTTGGAGAGAGGGTTATTTTGGAGTCTTATCGTACCTGAGATATTAGCATTTTGGACAATTGATAAGATGTTATTGATTCTATTCCCACTTAAATCAAGGTATGACAGTTTATTGAATTTTGAAAAAATTGAAATATCAACTACATTATTATTCTGCAACGAAATTGACGTTAGATCGACAAGATTAGACAGAGAATTAATATCATCTATGTTATTGTCGTGAAGACCAAGACGCCACAGCTTTGTTAGTCTCGATAACGGACTGATATCTTTAATTGTGTTTCCTCTCAAATCGATATGCTCAAGATTAGTCAAATTAGTAAGGGGAGTAAGATCTTTCATGTCTACGGACTTACCTTGATTGATTATCAAGGTCGTCAATTGAGTTAAATTTGAGAGAGGTTTAAGATTTTTCACCTCACTATTCCACATACGAAGTTCGGAAAGTTTTTGTAAGTTTGATAATGGAGTAATGTCATTTATCTGATCACCAGCTAAAGTAAGTTGTAAAAGGTTGATACAGTTTTCTATACCTGTTAAGTCGGAAATTTTATCACCTTCTTTTCCGTCATGATGTAAATTCTCGATCTTTTCCAAATTCTCTTTCTTCAGCAGTTCAGTTGGGATTCCTAAAGCATCTCTAATAGCTTTCTCTAAATTGGCATCTTTGAATAAGACCACACCTTCAGGCATGTCATATGAAACTTCAATACCTCTAGCTTCTAATTCAGGAATGTGAGTTAATAGGGCGGTGTTGGAGAGTGGGTTATCCTCGAGGTCTATTTTGCCTGAGATGCCAGAATTTTTAACCAATGGAGTAATATCACTAATTTTATTGCCCTCAAGAGTTAATGACACCAAGTTGACTAAATTAGATAAGGGGCTAATGTCAGTCACATGACTTCTCCAAAGCTCCAATTTAGTTAATTTAGTCAAATTAGATAATGGACTAATATCGGTTACTTGATTATCCCTAAGGTTTAAATTGGTTAAATTGATTAGGTTTGTTAAAGCATCTATTTTGGTAACTTTATTTAAATGTAGTACTACAGATCTCAAGTTTACTAAATTAGTCAAAGCTTGAATATCACTTATATTGTTTCTACGAAGATTTAACTCAACTAATTCAGTACAATGTTCCAACCCTGTTAGATCAGATATCTTACCCTCTTCTTTCGTTAATTTAGTCAACTTTTCCAAATCCTCTTTCTTCAGTAGTTCAGTTGGTCTTCCTAAAGCATCTCTAATAGCCCTCTCTAAATTGGCATCTTTGAACAGTACTACACCTTCAGGCATGTCATAGTCAACTTTGATTCCTCTTTCAATTAAGGCTGGAATGTGAGTTGATAGTGCTGTGTTGTTGAGTGGATTATTGTCTACCCTCAAACTAGTCAATTCTCGCAAATCTATCAAGGCCGACAGATCAGATATCTGATTGGATCTAAGATAAAGTTTTCTTAAATGTTTCAGATGTGAAAGAGGCGTTAAATCTCTTATTTTATTTAACCCAAGATCAAGTTGCGAGAGATGAGTCATTTTAATTAGAGGGGTTAAATCATTTATCTGATAATTATCAGATAGACTTAAGTGCGTCAGATTAGTCAAGTTTTCTAAATGAAGTAAATTACTTATTTGGTTGTCAGACAGAGCTATATAAGAAAGATTAGTTATGTTGGAAATTGGGGTGATATCAGTAATTCTATGTTTTCTAAGACTCAATAATTGAAGATTAGTACAATACTCTAGCCCAGTTAAATCAGAAATCCTAGTACCTTCTATACCATCATAATCGTATTCCAATTCCTCCAACCGTGCCAACTCCTCTTTAGTAATAGTATCCCCCTCATTTTTACCCAGTGCTTTTTCTAATGCTAATCTTAGGTTTGGATCAGGAATTACAATAATCTCTCCCCAAACAGAAATTGGCGAAACAATTATTAAAAACAATAAGATAATACGATTCATATTAATTGATTTAATATTGAGCGAAATCCATTATGTGGGTTACCCGATAAAGCACCTTACTCATCGAAAAGATTTAGCTGTGAATTTTGATCGACTTTAGCATTTAATAATTGCTGAATGTAAGCTTCGGCTTTATCTTCGTTGATCAGGCTGTCTCTGGCTTGGTAACTGTCATAGTCAGATTGTTGCAAATAACCTAGTTCAACGAGCTTTAGGATAAGATTGTTAGCTACTGATTTTGCATCTTTATGATCTTCTGCTTCCATCAATATATCGTCATCCCAAATTTTTTCTTGCTCATCTAGACGTATACGTATCACGATCCAGCCTATTTGGGTGAGTTGTTTTGTTTTCTCCAAGTCTCTTAATTTTCGTTGCTTACCTTTATGCCAATACGCGCCATCATACTCAATTATGAGCTTTTGATTTGGTATTTTAATATCTACCAATAGTGGGCGAGTTTCGCTGAGGGAGTGGACGTAACAATCATCTACGTCTATTTCGAAGAAATACGACATTTCATGGGCTAGGTAAATTTCCATCTTCGACCTCGGTGTCAAGTCACAGATGGGGCAGCATGTTTTTAGTCTTGTCCTAGCCCTTACTGTAGTTTTCCACTCATGGTTTAAACTGCATTCCCACCAGACTTTTTGCTTAGATCCCCAAGATAAACTTTTAGGAGTCAACAGGCCATTTTTAGTTTTATGCCATTGTTCCGCAATATCTGGATGTAATATCGACAGCCTATTCTGCTGAGAGACTTGATAGCCTGAGCAAGAAGGACAACCGCTTTTCTCTTTTGTCCTCGATGCAACAGTAGTTATCCATTCATGGTCTGGCCCTGCATCACATTTCCACCAGACTCTTTTACCAGAAGCATAAGAAACTTGGTTAGGTAACAGATCCCCATTCTTGGTAGGATGCCATTGTTCCGCAACATCTGGATATTTTGAAGCTAAGTTGTTCGCTTCTGAAACATTGTTTCCACTACAAAATGGGCAACCACTTCCTCCCGTTCTAGAGTTTGTTCGATCATTGGGCAACGCCTTCCATTGATGAGACTTCACCTTGCTACATTTCCACCATACTTTTTTATTTGAACCTCTAGTGACCATATCTGGAGTGAGTTGACCATTTCTATCTGGGTGCCATTCAGCAGCCACTTCAGGATGAGTGTGTGCCAAAGAGTTTGTCGTTGAAACTTCCTTATTAGAGCAGAATGGACAACCCGTTCCTCCTGTTTTAGGGTTTGTTCTCCGGTTAATGGAGGTCTGCCATTCATGATCATCACCTTTATCACACTTCCACCATACTTTCTTAGTTGAGCCGAAGACAAAATTTTCAGGGTTGAATGTTCCATTTCTATCTGGGTGCCATTCAGCAGCTACTTTAGGATGAGTGTGTGCCAAAGAGTTTGTTGTTGAAACTTCCTTATTAGAACAGAATGGACAACCCGTTCCTCCTGTTCCATTCTTTTTCGTTCTGGAATAAACCAAGGCCTCCCATTGATGGTCTGGTCCTTTATCACACTTCCACCATACTTTTATCTTACTTTTCCATAGGTAACTTGATCTGGTGTCAAATCTCCATTCTTGGTTGGATGCCATTGTTCAGCGACATCTGGATACAATTCTAAAAGGGTCCCACTCTTATTATCTTTCAAGGTTCATCTCATTTGAATGGTATTAGATTTTGGCATATCATATTTTTTCAGGTGACTACAATTGCAGGCCGAGGCAACTAAATTAAAAAAGGTATTGGTTGGATTCAATATATAATAGTCCTTGATCACTTGTAAAGTATGACTGATTCGTTAGACTGATCAACAAAATAAAAGCCAACAACAACAAAAATGTCGAAGACTTCAACTATGATTAAACCCATGGCTAAAACTATTAATTAAGTGAAAGGCTTACCTCGTCTAGATCAATCTAGCCTCTAAAGGCTTCCTACTTCTCATTTTCCTAATTAATTTCGTCAACACATAAATGAATTTCACTTTACATAATTCAGTAAAATGTCTATCATCAATTAGTTTTGCTTTCTTGATGCTAAGAAGTTGTCAAGTTGACAAATTTTTTTCTATATCATGATGCATGTTGTGAGGTGAAAATGATCAACCATAAACTAAAAGTCGCTATTAGTTTTGTTTTCTTTGCTTTGTCAACTTTATCGACGGCTCAAATAAAGGAGATAGTTAACAAGGCAACACTATCAGTAACTACCCTTCCTAAAGGGGCAACAG
>JACLAC010011650.1_pt1 | contig 12172 bp, 9 predicted proteins | sample 8027881 | NCBI WGS metagenome assembly JACLAC01 (sample SAMN15725517, study PRJNA655200) | protist metagenome | isolation source: fluorescence activated cell sorting (FACS) single amplified genomes of... | place: Spain: Blaines Bay Microbial Observatory, Mediterranean Sea | collected 2016-01-19 | reverse complement strand
ATAACCTGATGGCTCACGGAGTCACGTACACTGATGGATTCAACTTCATCACCAAAGAAACACACCCTCACCATCGACTCCCCTTCGTAAACCGGAAATACATCAACGGTGTCCCCCCTAACCCTAAAACCACCAGGGTCAGAAGCCACATCATTTCGTTGATATTGGATCTCGATCAAGCGTGAACACAGTCGCTCCAATCCAAAATCCTCACCTATCTTCAAAAAGATCATCATCTTTTTATACTCTTCAGGGGAACCTAAGCCGTATATGCAAGAGACCGAAGATATGATGACCACATCTCTTCGCTCCAGCAAGGAACGGGTGCTGCTGTGCCTCATCTTTTCAAGCTGTTTGTTGATCGATGCATCTTTCTCTATGTACAAATCCCTCCCGGGCAGATATGCTTCCGGTTGGTAATAATCATAATAACTGACAAAATACTCCACCGCATTTTCAGGGAAAAGAGCTTTGAATTCACCATAAAGTTGGGTGGCCAAAGTCTTGTTATGGGCCAAAATCAATGTTGGTCGGCCTAGCTTTTCAATCACTTTTGCCATGGTGAAAGTTTTGCCTGAGCCCGTCACCCCAAGCAATAGATTGTGCTTTTGCCCTGCTCCAATCTGCTTCGCCAAACGCTCTATTGCCTGGGGTTGGTCCCCTTGGGGCTCATAATCGCTTTTGACTTTAAAACTAGACACTCATATTCCAAAATTTAGTCAAGATGATGATCTTCAACATGGTTTACACCATGCTAAGAAAACTCAACACAGGAAACTTAAGCTTTTAATGAAAAGAGATCTCTTCGAACTTCTTTAACGCTAGCGGCAGCAGCACTCCTGTATATCCAGCCACATATACAAGCAGGTAAAAGGGTGCAAATAGCCCGTAGGTCTCATAGTGAGAAGGGCCAAAGTACTGGAAATTAGGGAGGCCATGGTAGATGAATTTCAAGGATAAACTGGCCACCAAACCAAGGTCTCCACCTTCTCGAAATGTCGATAACATTCCGATAATGTAAGAGCCCGAAAGGAACACCGCCAAGACCATCAAGCAGAAGGCTTCATTTAAAAAAGCACCACTCACCACTGAAACCAGTGAAAAGAGCCATAGGTATAGACCATAATGGAGCCACGGTAAAGCAAGGTTTTCAATCACGGGAACAGTTTCTTCACACTGCAGCGATGCAGAGAAATAGGAAACCAACAGCAAGACCGTCAGGACGATCATGCTGAAGCCAAAAATGCCTAGCAATTTACCCAAAAGGTAACCATAACGTGAGATCGGTTTACTCAGCAATATGAGGTGAAATTTAGAGTTCATCTCTTTGGGTAACTCTTGTAAAAGCACAACGATGGAGATGACAATTGTGCCCCAAAGCGCCAGACGCGTATGCCAGAGGTCACCAAGCATGAGATCCAAATCTGACATATATGGGTCTATGGAACTCCATATCAAAAATGAAGTGACAACGGCCATGGTCACGATATGGCCACGAAGAATGTTATGAAGGACTAGACTGATGGCTATCGCTTGCAAATCAATTTATGTTTATAATTAAATTTAAGCTACAAATTGGTTTCAACTAGAGCTGATCAGCCCCTGCTTCAAATCCGCAAATGTGGCAGAATTTACCTTTTAGTACCGTTACACCATCTTGTTGGCAAACGCCGTAAGGAACCACTTTAGCTCCGCAAACGAGACAATACTGATCCCCTGGACCATAAGGGCTATAACACTCTGGACATGCATGACCCGAAGGGCTATATGAAGCGTATATACCCTTGATACTCTCTACTAAAGAGGGCTCGACCTTCTCAGCCTTAGCCCTTGTCATGAAAGAACGAATATGATCGAGCACGATGGGTTGGATCCAACTGTTCATCTCATCATGATAACTTTCCTCATCAAGACCGTCATGAGATCCACCTGACCCCTTCAACTTAAGGTGGGCCTTATGGTAGCGCTTGATGTGAAGCGCTTTGTCCGATAGCTCCTTTCCATGAGGGTCAATACCGTCGATACGCAGCAGTGTTCTGAGGTAGCGTCGCCCTAAGTAATCTTTTTCCGGTGATCCGGAAACACATATCTCATAAAATGGCAGAGATTCTTTATGGTCTTTTTTGACCGTAGAGCAAATATGACCCGCTAATTCAGCAAACTTTTTCTTTTCTTCTAAACAATACAGCATCGCCATTTTCGCAAGACCTATAGCTTTGTCAGGCAATTCGTGCATGATGCGCATGATACCAATATCATAAGCTTTAAAAAAAGTGGGGTCTAGGGACACAACCTTAGAGTAACCAGCAAAGGTTCTTGTCGCTTCTCGGATTCGATTGTCTAACTTTTCTTGTTCAGACCACTCTTTCTTTTCCCTAGCTTGACGTCTCCAGTTGGTTTGCATCCAGATGAAGTCCGACAAGACCGCATCAAAGCCGGCGGTCGCCATGCGTTGGCGATCCATGTATGAAACCCCTAGGTCATTGCCGCGATCGACCTTCCTTTGTTCCGTTGCTTTTTGTTGCAGCGCAGCCATAGCGATAGCGCTACTCAACAAAATCAATAGGTATAAAAAGCTACCTTTCATCATGGCTTCCCCTTAAAGATCCCGCTTTTTAAAGATAACAATCGAAGCCGATAGCAACATCATTGCATAGCTCAAACCATAGGCTGCGGTCCAGATACTATAATTCATACTCGACTTCAAATTTGCAGCCACCTCACTTTTGATGTCAAAAAGGTACAAGTTTGGCAAAACATACTTCATGACAGATGCCACTGTGGCAATCCCCCAAGGGGCAACGGACCAAGCGTAACTAGCGTTGCCCAAAAAAAGCACCACTAAAACCCCCAACACAGCTGCTCCCTCACTCAGAAACAGAGACAACAACAAGCCCACCGCCGCCAAGTCAATGGCGCAAACCAAAGCTAAAGCAAATGAATTGAAAAAGCCAAGGGTGAATTCTTTGTTGGTCAGTTCATTGCTATTCAAGACAAGCAATATTCCAAGGGCAGCGAAGGCCATATTCCTAAAGCACAAAGCCCCTATCCCCATAAACTTACCGATCAAATAGGACTCACGCCCCATCGGTTTTGCAAAAAGCGTCATCGCCGTTCTGTCCCTAAGCTCTTTGGGCACTTGAAAAACAACTCCCATAGAAGACATGATGCCCACCAAGGTCACCATAGCTAAGCCAGAGTCCATCAGCATTTTATCGGAAACGCCCAAACTGATCTCTTCGTAAAGAGAAAAGACCGCCACTTGAGCAACCGCGATCAACAGAAGCAAGAAAACAACGCCCTTTCTTCGAGTCGCTTCGCGGTATGAATCTCCCGCAATAATCATAGCATCTTCTATCACAGTTTGTTCCTTAAGATAGTGCTCTTTCTCGGTTGTTGTTTTCGATCTTCTCTAAGAAGACAGGTTCTAGTTCTTTATAATTTAGGGTTTCGGAATCCACTTTCAAGTTATTTTCTTGAAGTAGACGACAAATAGACGATTTCGAGGATTCACTTTTTACGCGAAATATCCATTTCCCCTCTTTTTTTTCCATCGAATCACAGATCGATTCTATTTTTTCCAATAAAAGAGCAGGCACTTGATCGACACAAATCTCTGTACTGTCCGTATCCAAGAGGTTAGAAATTTCACCTTGATAGATCAATTGTCCCTTGTTCATGATGGCCACGCGGTCACAAATGGCTTGCACATCGCTCAAGATATGACTAGAAAAGAAGACGGTCTTGCCCCTAGCTTGAAGACCAAGCATGATCTCCTTGAGTTCGGTTCTACCCATAGGGTCCAAGCCAGTGAGAGGCTCGTCAAAAATGATCAAATCAGGGTCGTTTAAAAGCGCTTGAGCTACTCCAATACGCTGAAGCATGCCCTTGGAGAAATGTTGCAGTTTGGTGTGAGCTTTCTCTGTCATTGAAACCAACTCCAACATCTCTTGAATACGCTTTTCGCGAAAAGACCTCTCCATGTGCAAGGTACGCGCACAGAAGTTGAGGAATTCCGTAGAGGTTAAATGGCGTTGAAAATAAGCCTCTTCTGGTAAAAAACCGATTTTCTCTTTCGCTTTGAGGTCACCAAAAGGACGCCCCAGGACGGAACCGTCACCCTTCGACGTTCTAGCTAGGCCAAGCAAGAGCTTGATGGTTGTTGTTTTTCCAGCTCCATTTAAGCCTAAAAAACCAAATACACTGCCCGATGGCACCGTCAGGTTCAGATCGTCTAAAGCTAGGGTTTTAGAGAAAGAAAACCAACCTTTATATTCCTTGGTCAGTTCTCGAGTTTCAATGGCGTACAAATCGAATTGAAGGAAGTTTTTAAGTTAGTGAAAATTCATTATTAAGATACAACCAGTGAGTCTAGCTCCTTTTCAATAAATGTTATCCATGAACAGCTTTTCATCTGTTTTTTACGAAGGGTTTTTTGAAGATTCATTCATGTGCGCATTGAAGCCTTAGACCGTTGATTAAACCACCTTTTTGAATCCTTTTTAGAAGATTTCATGAGTTTCTCAAATCATTTCCCAAAAGCGACCGAAAAACAACTCAAAGCCATCGATTTACTCGAAAAGCTGGATCAAAACCACCTCTGTGCCAACTGGTCACAGACGGGCAGTGACCAACAGTCGAAGGACGAATTTTTGGAGCAAGTGCAGCAACTCGATACCCAGTACCCGGGAGGCCTAAGCGTATACGTTAGCAACGCCAAAAAACTGCTCGAAGCCTCTAAAATTGGCGCTAACCCCTTTGAGGGATTCACCCCTAAAGTCCCTGCTGGTCAGAACCTAACACCCGGTGATGAAAACTTTACAAAAATGGAAAAAATGGGCATCGGAGCTATCGGAAAAGCTGGCTTTGTTCTTGTGGCGGGTGGACTAGGTGAAAGGCTAGGTTATTCCGGCATAAAAATTGCACTACCCAGTGAAACCACAACCCAAAAACCCTTCATACAACTTTATATCGAAACCATCTTGGGCTACCAAGCAAAGGCACGTCAATCAGGGGATGAACATGCCACCTGTCCATTGGCGATCATGACCTCCGGTGACACCCACGATATGACGGTCGCTCTTCTGCAAAACAATGACTATTTTGGCATGGATGAAGATCAAATAACGATCATGAAGCAAGAAAAAGTGCCCAGCCTCATCGACAACAACGCTCATTTCACAACCTCGTCGGACAACCCCTATCTCATCGAAACCAAACCCCATGGTCACGGTGACGTCCACGTGTTGATGGCCCTCACCGGAACAGGCGAAAAATGGCAAGCTGCAGGTGTAGAACACATACTTTTCTTCCAAGACACCAATGGCATTGTTTTCAATTGCGTTCCTGCGGCTTTAGGCGTCAGCATCAGCGAAGGTTTTGAGGTCAACTCGATCACCGTTCCACGCCGCGCCGGTGAAGCAGCTGGTGGCATCGTGCGCCTTGAGAAAGAAGACGGTTCAGCTTTAACCCTCAATGTTGAATACAACCAACTAGACCCCCTCCTGCGCTCAACCATCAATCCAGAGGGCGATGTCGCTGACCAAAGTGGCTACTCACCATACCCTGGGAACATCAACGTGCTCGTTTTTGCCTTAAAACCCTACCTCGAGAACCTCAGTAAAAATGGGGGCTTGATCCCCGAGTTTGTTAACCCTAAATACGCCGACAGCACCAAGGAATCCTTCAAAAAACCCACACGACTCGAGTGCATGATGCAGGATTACCCCAAGCTTCTCGGGGCAAAAGCTAAAGTGGGTTTCACTAGTTTCCCAAGGCAATTCTGTTTTTCCGCCGTAAAGAACAACCTCAGCGATGCTGCCCAGAAATCAGAGAACAACCTTCCCGCAGAAAGCGCAAGTTCTGGAGAAATGGACATCTATGCTGTTGCCCGACAAAAACTCAAGCTCGTAGGCGTTGAGATTGAAGAAGCAAGTTCCGTTAAGATCAAAGGCATCAACCTGACCCCTGGCCCAAGGGTTGTTCTAGGAGGATGCTTTTCTTCAACGATTCACGATCTCGAGAGCAGATTAAAGCACATAAAAATCAGTTCAACATCAACCCTTGTTATCGAGGGAGATGTCGATATCGATGGCCTAGTCCTTGACGGAAAACTGGTGGTCAAAGCCAAAGGCGAGGCCAAGCTTTCACTAAAAGGGCTCAATGTCAGCAATGGTGGTGATGTTTTAGTCCCCTGCTCCGATGAAGCCAAGGAGGAGATCGCCATTCGTGGTTACACCTTAGAAGAACAAGGCGTCAGGATCATAGAGAGCGATCAAGATCTCACCCTCACAGAATAAATCTTTGCTGGGCTTGCCTCCAGCGTGAGGCGAGCCCAATTGCAGACTAGAAAATGACCTCCGATCTGCTCAATGTCGCCCTCAACTCATGGCGCTGAGCTAGTGATAGGTTGGACTCGCTCAAGACCAACACCTCTAGCTGCTCCATGCCAACCAAGGCTTTAAAATGACTCAATGGCCATGAACATGCATAAAGATTGAGTTTTTTGAGTGAAGTCATGCGACTTATTTTCTCCGCAAGGTGACCCGATAATGTTGTATGGCTCAAATTCAACTCAAAAAGCTGATCAAAATCAAACCATTTTAACGGTGTTAAGTCGTGACCACTCAAGTCTAAACGGAAAATATGCTGGGGGTCTGACTCCCAAAGCTCTAAACTCTTTAATGCACCTTGTGCGTATCCTCTGAAGCTCAATGAAAACAGTCGATTTTCAGAAGTCATGGCTTCGAGTAAAAACGGTTCATTCATCATGGCTTCGAGTCTGGGCTTCCCGATGCTTTCACAGTTTGAAGAGCTGTTTTGGAAGTTTTTCTGAAAAGAACTCAATCTTGTGTTAGGCTGAGATGACTTGAGTTGAGCCTCTTGATTGCCTAACCATGAACCAAATTCCGCCCCTTCATCGATCCAATCTCCGATGAGTTTGATTTGTGAACTTTTCAAGGGACCATTTTTGGGGGGCATCAAATCCTCATGGCCAGTCCCGAGGCTGATCAACTCATACAAATAGCTATCTTTCGCTGAGTGAGGCACAATGACGACACCAGATACACCTCCTTTTTGTAAGCCAAGTTGACTATCCATGTAAAAATCGGCCTTAGCTCTTTTCAACTTGCCATTTTTCATTTGATCACAATGACACTTTAGGCATTGATCTTCAAAAATGGGTGATATTTCCTTCTCGAAATCCACGGCAAAAACAGGTGTAGCCTGTATCATCCAAAATAGAATGATGATATTGTTTTTTAAAATGATGAACCTCAAATAAAAAGTTCCCTCAACGGCTTTCCATCGTTAGCCAGTCGAAAGGGGCGTCCCTGATCCGTGGTGAAGGTTTTAGATAGTGGCAGCCCCAAAGCGCTGGCAATCGTGGCGTTGAGGTCAGCTGGGGAGACGGCATCGTGAAGGATTTCCATACCACGCTCGTCAGTTTGCCCATGAACCACTCCTCCACGGACTCCACCCCCAATCAGTACACTACTAAAAGCGGCCGGATGATGATCCCTACCGAGGTCTCTATTGTTGAGCTTAGGGCTTCGCCCAAATTCCGTTGTCAAAACGATCAAGGTTTGATCGAGCAAACCCCTCATGGTTAAATCATGCACCAAAGCTCCCAAGGCTTGATCCAACTGAGGCAACTTTTCACCTAGGCGATCAAAATTATTGGCATGGGTGTCCCAGCCGCCTTCATAAACCTCAATAAAACGGACCTCCTTCTCAACCAATCTCCTCGCCAACAAACAAGCTTTGCCTATGCGGTGTTGACCATAAACCTCTCTGGTGAGTGTTTTTTCTAGGCTGATATCAAAAACCTCTGACTCTTCGCTCTTCATCAGCAACAAAGCTTCACGGTACATGTCTTCGTAGGCATCAACTTCTTTACTGCCAAATTGATCCATAAAACGCCGATTGAATCGTTGCAATTGCTGATAACGCTGTTCGGTTTGGTTCAAATTGCTTTTTTCACCTAAATTGGCTAAGCCGCGGTCAACATTTTGAATCCTAAGGGGAGCGTGAATGGGGTCCCAATAACCATTGTCTGGCAACCTAGAGGGACCGTGAATCAAGACCGATGAAGGAAGGTTATCTGAACGTTTTCCTGCAACTTTTGATACCCATGACGAAAGACTGGGGTGACGCAGAGTGCTGCGCATCCTTTCGCTAGTGTGCATGGCATAAACCCCTTGTTCGTGTGCGCCTTGGCTTGTCGACATCGAGTGGATCACAGCCAACTTATCGGCCATCTTTGCACAAAGGCTCAAGGGCTCAGAAAACTGCAAACCATCCACTGAAGTGGCTATGCTTTTCATCGGCCCCTGAATCTCCGGTCGCTCGGGCTTCACATCAAAACTGTCCACATGGGAAAGACCACCACCTAAAAAGATGTAGATCACCGAACGAGCCGTTGCGGGCTGACGAGAGGGAGCTTTCACATAGGCGGCCTCAGCTTTTGCACTTATCCCTAAAGCAGCAAGTCCACCCAAGCCTCCAATACACTCGCGGCGACTGAGATCTTTGTGGATCATATTGGACATGGTCATCTCAGTCTCTAGAATAAAAATTTGAATTCATGACTATTCAACAGCATCCAAACCGCTTCTCTATTCACCTCTTTACCTTTTCTGGACAATATCGCTTTTAAAGCTGAACGCTCTAAAGGATCGGGCGAACGACAAAAAAAAGATTCATAATAGAGATCTACTTTTTTATCTAAATCAGAAGTTGGTATGGCATTTAGAGCTTTCGCAAAAACGCTACTCCCTCTGATCACTTTATCTACGAGCCGTGTGCTGTTCATGAGAGTGAGGACCTGAGGCACATTGGCTGAGCGATGTTCAGCATCTATCGTTTCGCGATCGGAAAGTCCAAATGGCTTGAAAACATCGGGTCTACTCCTCAGTTCAGACATCCTAGCATGAAAAAGTTGAGGCTGGAGCATGAACCTCGAGGCTTTGTTCAAGGCGCGTTCTAGACGTCTTAGTTTTTTGCCATTGAAGCTCTCATCTTTAAAGGCTCGGTCCAACTGATCCAACCACCGTGAACGCTCTGAACCATTGAATAGCTGAGATTTTAGAACCATGGCTTTCATCTCGTATAACCTAAATGCAATCTTATCTGGTTGCTGCATCAAATAAGCTAAAACCTTATTCACTCCCTCAGTTAATCCAAATTTCTGGATGGCGGCTTGGCTCTCTTCAAACATGAGCGTGCCCATATCGACATTTAAAAAGCTTTGGTCGACCTTCGGGCCTAAAATCAAACTCATCATAGAGTCATAAATTTGCTCGGCTGATCTTCTCCTAAAGTGGTAAGCTGAGCTCCTCAAGGTCTCCTTAGAACGACCATCGACATAGGCTTGAGATGCAAAAGCTCTTGATAAGACAATGGCTTTTTCAAGCGACCTAGCATCGTAGTCAACCGCCTTGGCTATCTTCACTAAAGCATTTTCGAGTTCAGGAAAATCAGCCTTAGAGTCAGCTTTGATGTTGTCATAGGGCACCCTAGGAGCCCAACCCATGATCTGAAAAAAGACTCTATTGACCCAAACCTTGGTGAACAAACGATTACTTGGGGAGACAACCCAATTTGCGTAGACAGCCTTAGAATTGATATCGGCATAAGCTGGAAGAACAAACTCTTTTTTCTTTTTCTTCTGGCGATCAACATGACCTTGCTTGCTCAGTGGTACAGGATCCAACTGAAGACGTTCTCCAAATAGGGTTTTCGCATGGACCAGATCATAGGGCTTGGCATCGTCATAAGCGTAGGTGCTCGGCAATAAAATCGTTCCTCGACCACCATCCACGACTTCCGTATTCATGACTCTCATCAAGGTGTCAAAAAAAGCAACCGTCGACTTCTCACCATATTTATTTAAAAAGTCTTTTCTGAGGGAACGTAGAGATGTCGTGTCTTTGCCAGAGCCAAACCTCTTGAAAAAACGAAAAGGCCCATTCACAAAAGCTGCCATGGAAAAGAAGTCTTTCTGAGTCTTATCCGTGAAAGGGTCGTTGTGACACTGTGCGCACTCTAACCGCGTTCCTAAAAATAAACGAACACTGGTCGACATATGATCCAGTGGCATATCCCTATCACGCAAATAATAACCAACGGCCCCATTCCCCGCTTCAAAGAGGTGTCCTTGAGCACTCAGTAAAGCCTCTACAACATCAGGATAAGATTTTTTTTCCTCAATGGCGCTGCGAATAAAATTCTGATAATTGCTGTGTGATCGTCTCAATCTGGGCAGATTGGCGATTTGCTTTATGCGCAACAGGTCACACCACAAATTGTACTGGTGAGACACATAACCATCTGAGTCTAAAACATGATCAACCCATAGCTCACGAGCTTGCTGCTCAGGAAAAGCCTTGAATTTTTTAATCTCGCTGATGGTTGGATTTCTCCCTTGCAAAGCTAGAGAACTCCTACGCAAGAAATCCATATCACCAATAAGGGGTCCCCACTCGACCCTAGATTGACCCATCACGGTGTCGATAGCGATCGCATGCTTCAATCCATCAGCGATCAAAGCCTCAGCTAAGATCAGAACGGTAACACTAAAACACCAGAGAACTCTTCTCGTGGGGAACCTCCTTTGTTCAGAGATAGCTTAGCTCATTGAGTGATCCTTTTCAAGTTCCATTGCCCAAGAAGCAAATGCTCTTGGACGATGGAACCACAATGACTGCTTTACCTTAGGGGCTGCCCTATAAACACTTAATTTTTCAAGCTCGGCGCCCACTGGGAAAAACGTCCCTTGTCCTTGGCTTTCATATAGGCATCCTCACCCCTAACAACTTTACTTTGGACTTTTTCCCACAGGGCATCGTCCATGAGTTGCATGCCGACTTGTTTCCCCTGCTGAATCAGAGATTCAATCATCGTGAGTTTTCTTTCACGGATCATGTTCGATAGTCCCCTAGCTTCAATCAAGATCTCTTGAACAGCGCAGCGCCCTTTGCCGTCGGAGGTTTTTAGCAGCGCTTGGGAACAGACCGCCTTTAGGGTGTTGCCCAGTAACATCAGGATATTCTCTTGTTCCGATGCCGGAAAAGCATCCACGATCCGGTCGATCGTTTTCACAGCCGAGTTGGTGTGCAAGGTTCCAAAAACAAGGCTACCCATCTCTGCAGCTTTGAGGGCCAGACTGATCGTCTCAGGGTCTCGCATCTCTCCAACCAAAACGATATCAAGGTCTTGGCGAGTGCTAGATTTGAGTGCATCTTCAAAAGAATGGGTGTCGACCCCCACCTCCCTTTGAATGATCACAGATTTTTTGTTGGGATGAACAAACTCAATGGGGTTTTCAATCGTTAAGATGTGCTTGGCGAAATGAGTATTGATGTGGTCTATGATGGCTGCTAAGGTTGTCGATTTACCACTACCCGTTGGACCAGTGACTAAAACCAGTCCTGATCTGAATTTGGCAAAACTCTTCAACACTTCCGGTGATTTCAACTGCTCTAAGCTTAAAATTTCACTTGGGATGATCCTAAAGATACAACCAAAGCCCGTTTCCTGAAAATAATAGTTCGCCCTAAACCTTGCTTTATCGCCATAAGCGTATGCAAAATCGCCATCTCCGGTTTGCAGAAAACGCTTCCATTGTCGATCGAGACAAATCTCTTTCATCATTTCACCTAAACCGTGATGGCTCAAGGGCTCTGAGCCAATTGGCGTCAACTCCCCTTTTGTCCTGATTTTCGGGACCTGTCCCTCCATCAAGTGAAGGTCAGAACCACCTTGGTCCATCAAGCTTTGAAAATACTGGTCTATCAATGGCATCTTATTTCCCCCTATTTCAAGTTAGCCACATTGCGAACGTAAGACTCGGCCGTTTCTCTAGTGATCTCACCATTTTGCAGCAAGCTTGCGATAGCATCGTCCATGCGAACCATCCCTTGTTTTTTACCCGTTTGAATGATAGAATCCAATTGAAAGGTTTTGTTATCGACAATACATTTCTTAACACTGGTGTTGTTGACGAGGACTTCAAGGGCCAACACCGAACCAGACCCATCGGCTTTCGGCAACAGTTGTTGACACAAAACACCCCTTAGAGATTCGGACAACATCACCCGAACCTGAGATTGCTGATCAGGCGGAAATGCAGACACCAAGCGGTCCACCGTCCGCTCAGCTGAATTTGTGT
>JACLAC010004160.1_pt1 | contig 12173 bp, 9 predicted proteins | sample 8027881 | NCBI WGS metagenome assembly JACLAC01 (sample SAMN15725517, study PRJNA655200) | protist metagenome | isolation source: fluorescence activated cell sorting (FACS) single amplified genomes of... | place: Spain: Blaines Bay Microbial Observatory, Mediterranean Sea | collected 2016-01-19 | reverse complement strand
TGTTTCTATCTCAATACTAACAGATTGACAGAGGAAACGGTACATGCCTGGTTCGGGTAAGACAAACCAACTAGCACCTTGCTTATCAGCTCGAACACCAAACTTTTTTAGATTTTGTCCATCCATTGGTTCAACAAATACATAAGCTTCTGTCTCTGGCTCCCCAGCTCGTTTCACATAGATGATCACTTCTGGAATTCGTTCTCCATTAAGTGAACCAACATCTCTGCCAGCTAGCCTTTGAAACAAATCACGCGACCATCGATGGGTGAACGTAGGGCGGGAAACGGGCTCGGATGGATCACACCAATTAAGATAGATAGCTGATTTCCCCCAAGTTTCTTGACTTCCCTCTCCAAATGGATCAATACGTGCATCCTGACCAGAATGTGAAGGCCAGTGAATCTGAGGATGAACTAGCGAAGACAAATTGCCAGGCACTTGTCTCACAAAGTCGCGATAATCCATATCAACCAAGTGAAAAGTTTGTAACCCATGGAGATTCCGTTTCCGTATACTAAGCAAAAAATCCCACCACCCGTCCATCAAGGGAGGATCTTTATCCGGTCCCCAATCAGCACCATCGAAAATACCAGCTTCACCCACACGCACCGGTTTGACAGGCAAATTTGGATTTGAACTGATTTCACAAATCGTTGCCTCAATATGTTCCAAACTACTAAACAGTCGGTAACAATCGATCAGTTCTACCAACTCAGCATTAGCCACGGTATGATCAAAAGTAACCTCAGCAATCCGAGTTTGATCTAACGCTTTCACTTTGCGTAACAAAGGAACACAGAAATCCGGATCACGCGCGTCAGTAATATCCCAAAACAAGATAGAGGGGTGATTCCGTACACGTCGAATCCAAGTATCAGCTACCAGCAGATGGTGTTCCATCACTAGTCTCATCTCATCTTGATCCAGTTTCCCTGGCACCTGTCCAGTACCAACACAAAAGTTAGCACCGACCACAAAAACTCCCAGTTCGTCAGCCACATCGTAAAAAACAGGAGGAGGATCATAGCGATGGTGTTCCACGATGCTTATATTGGCATTCGCAAGATCAACAAATTTACGTGTTAACCACTGTCGTTCGTATACATAGGGTATAGTATGATCCCCCCAAGGCACCAATTGCTCACCGTTAAGCAGCAATCGATCTTCTTCAACCCATATCTCACGAAAACCAAAGCGTACCAGAATCTGGTCAACGAGATCATTACCCACACTAACGTCAACTTGGAGAAAGTAGAGTATCGGTTCACCGTATGGTGGACGCCCCCATAATACTGGGTCGACCCACAAAGAAGAAGCACATATAACCTGCTCTTCACCACCTCTAAGATCTATCTCAAAATCAGGCAACTCCAATACTGTCTGTTCAGCGCGTTTTACCCTCCAACGCAATTGCCCAAAAAATCTCTCGTGAAACTCATTACATATGGTTGCCTCAACACTGATCTTCTGCTCTCGTACAGATGTGATAATGTACAAATCCTCGACAAACACATGAGGTTTCAGACAAAGCCACACATCACCCTCCATGCCAATGGTAGCTGCACTGCTGTACCAGAACCGAGTGTCAAGAGCCTTTTCAGCCTCTTCACTGAGTGAGTCAACCTCTGGATGCGCATAAACGCCATTACAACTGTGAGTATAAATCATGAGTTCATACACCACACCAAAACGAATCCTATTGCTTAGATCCAACAACCAAGGGTATCGCATATGATAATGCTCACCAACAACTGTTCTATCCAAGTAAGCTCGACCGAAATGACGAACGCGTCCTAAGTCAAGAACAATACGCGAATTCTTCGATCGCCAATTGGCGGGCACTTTCAACATTGTACGATACCAACCCGAGTCAGGCGGATTAGTTTCAAACTCACGTGATCGATGGGGAACACGAATTCGCTTCCAGCCACCATCTGGAGGCTTTCCATCTGGCCCTTCAACAAATTCCCACTCTCCATTAAGCAATAAACGGCTTCCACTTGCAGAATTATATTCCATCCTTACCAGTTCCCCCCAAAAGAATCTGATTTTGCAATGGCTGACGGTAGTCTTAATGCGTCATCCAATACATGACAATTAGCGCTAAAAGAATCTAAAATCATACAAAACAATTTTGCTTTCATTCCTAAAGTTTGGCATCATACTAGCTTTCTAACAAATCTATCCTGATCAATTTCACCAAGCTTCTCAATTATATGTTCACAGTTTTCTATACAACAACAAAAATCCATACCTAAAAATGTCTATGGAGACTGAAAGTATCAACTAAACTAGAGCATTTCGCCAAATAAGTTCGGGGTCAAGTATATTCTAATCCGATTAAAAGCTATCATACGTTTATGATACTTCAATTCACGAACTCAGAACCCAACACAGAAACTGATATAAACTGCCTTGATAACTAGGCCGTCTAATTTAATAAAGTTATATCTGTCTATATTGATGATTCTGAACACTGGGTTAAGGAAGTGTTACTTATGCTTGGAGTTGCTCTATTCGTACTTTCATCAACAACAGTCCAACTATGGGCGCAAGGCTCTCTCGAAGACTACGAACGATCTCAAAATTTGAGAGGACGTTTCCGTAACAAGGTCGTTATGGCTGAGATCGAACCAAATTGGGAATCGAACAACCAGCGTTTTTGGTATCGCCACAACCTACCAGATAACAAATGGAAGTTTATGCTGGTCAATGTTGACAAACCGACACCATATCCTGCTTTTGATCATAACGACCTAGCAGAAAAATTATCTCAAGTAACTGGAAACAAAGTGGATGTCAAGAAATTGCCTATCGAAAGACTTGATTTCACAAATCAAGAAAATATAATCCAATTCTACATCGGACAACAAACTTGGGCAGTAGATACAACCAACGGAAATCTCCATCAGATAACCTCGGAAACGAACGTTCGCAGATCAGAACAACTTGAAAACACGTTGCGATCGACTCAACATACCAGTAAAGAAACATGTATCACCTTCCGTAACGAAACAGAAACTATGGTACAGTTACTCTGGGTTGACCACAATGGACATCAGCGATGCTACACCTCAATCCCCATCAATCAGGAACATCAGCAATACACTTTCGTTGGCCATATTTGGCTATTAATGGATAGTAAAAAACGCCATTTTGGTATTTATGAAGCACAATCTCACAATACATTAGTGGTTGTATCAGGCGAACCGCTTGAAACTAATCCCACAAGCACTAATAACCAAGCTACAGAAACGATCCTATCTCCAAATGGAAATTGGCTTGCTTGGATTAGACAGAAAAACATTTGGATCCGAGACGAAAATGGCAAAGCTTTCCAACTCAGTCATGATGGCAACCAAGACCACAGCTACTCACCAGATTCCATCCACTGGTCACCAGACTCAAAAAAACTAGTCGCGATCCGAAAGAGGAAAGCCGAAGAACATCTCGTACATACCATCGAATCATCACCCAATGATCAAACTCAACCAAAACTTCATACCTTCAATTATCTCAAACCTGGCGACCATATCGAATACCAACAACCTCGACTATTTGACATAAGCTCAACCAAAAATATCCCAATTGCCTCAGAGCTGTTTCCAAACCCTTGGTCTATTACTCATCTCCGATAGGCTGAAGATTCATCAGAATTCTTTTTTTTGTATAATCAACGAGGTCATCAGATCCAAAGGATCATAGCAATCAATGCTAATAGTGGCAAAGCCAAATCAGTTGTGGAAGAAAAAAGCAACACTTTCATTGATTACTCCCAAAAGACTTACCTAAACTGGATTAATGGAGGACACGAATTAATTTGGATGAGTGAAAGCAATGGTTGGAACCATCTGTACCTCTACGATGTACGCAAAAAACAACTGAAAAACCAAATCACTGACGGTAGATGGGTAGTCAGAAAAGTGGAGCATGTTGATGAAAAAAAACGAGAAATTTTTTTTCAAGCCAGTGGAATCCACCCCAAACAGGATCCTTACTATCTCCACTACTGCCGAGTTAATTTGGATGGATCCAACCTTGTTTTTCTCACCGAAGGCAATGGCACACACACCATTCAGTGGGCACCTGACAGAAAATTTTTCGTAGATACCTGGTCACGCGTAGACCAAGCACCAATTCATGAATTACGTCGAGCTAGAGACGGAGAACTTGTGTGCAAACTAGCAACAGCAAACTGGAACGAATTGATTCAATCTGGATGGCAAATCCCTCAACGTTTTCATGCCAAAGGAAGGGATGGAGAAACTAACATTTATGGCATTATCTGGCGTCCAACCAATTTTGATCAAGCGCAAAAATACCCAGTCATTGAAAACATTTACGCAGGCCCCCACGGAGCATTCGTACCCAAATCGTTCAATGAATACTATGATCAGCAAGAAATAGCCGAACTCGGTTTTATCGTTGTGCAAATCGATGGTATGGGTACCAACTGGCGTTCAAAAAAACACCACAACTTCTGCTGGAAAAACCTCAAGGATGCTGGGTTTCCTGACCGGATTGCTTGGTTACGTGCAGCAGCAATTGAGCATCATGAGATGGACCTCAACCAAGTTGGTATTTATGGTGGATCTGCAGGTGGACAAAATGCGCTGAGCGGGCTGTTACACCATAACGAATTCTACAAAGTTGGGGTCGCTGATTGTGGTTGCCATGATAATCGAATGGATAAAATCTGGTGGAACGAAGCTTGGATGGGTTGGCCAATTAGTTCACACTATGAAGACAATAGTAATGTCACCCATGCAAAAAAGTTACTAGGCAAACTGCTTCTAATCGTGGGCGAATTGGACCGAAACGTGGACCCAGCCAGTACTATGCAGGTAGTTAATGCCTTGATCAAAGCCGACAAAGATTTCGATTTATTAATAATTCCCGGCGTAGGACATGGATCAGCTGGTACACCTTATGGTAAACGACGCCAGAAAGATTTTTTTGTTCGTCATCTTTTGCACCAAGAACCAAGATGGTCAAAACAATAACACTAACATAAATCCTAAACTGTCAACAAATAGAATGGAGACTAACTAAAGTCCCTAAAGACTAAAAATCTTAGCTTGCAGTATTCTTGCCGAACAACCAACCTACAGGCTATGAACTCATAAAAACTAATTGTTTCGTTCAGATCTACTAATGTTATTTCTGTCACCCTTACAAAAGAAGAAAAAATTACGCAAAAAATCCTATTAAAAAAATAATAACCAACGAATTGAAAAACGATTAGGAGAAATCAGGATGCAACGTGTAGCTTTTCAAGCTCTATACGATGAGTTTTACAACGTACTAACAGAAGTAGGATTCCCGGATCAACGAGCGGCATTATGTGCAAAACTGTTTGCCGAAAATCAACGAGACGGAGTCTATTCACATGGCTTAAACCGCTTCCCAGGATTTGTGAAAAGTATGAAGCAAAAAAAAGTGGATTTTCGCGCATCTCCAGAGAAAGTAAAAAGTCTTGGAGCCCTAGAGCAATGGGATGGAAAAAGAGGAGTAGGCTTAGTCAACGCGCATGCGTGCATGCAACGGGCCACTGAGCTTGCCCAAGAACACGGTATGGGAGGTATTGGGTTGAAGAATACCAACCACTGGATGAGAGCAGGTACCTACGCACTACAAGCAGCACACAACAACTGTGTTGGAATCTGTTGGACTAACACCATGCCATTAATGCCACCTTGGGGATCGGCAGAAAAAAAGATTGGAAATAATCCAATAGCTTTCGCTGTACCAAGAGATGAGGGACATATTCTGCTGGATATGGCAATGAGCCAATATTCGAACGGGAAACTGGAGGTGATGCGAAGACAAGAACAACAATTACCACTACCAGGTGGATATAATAACCAAGGCGAACTAACGCGAGACCCGAATGATATACTAGAATCTCGGAGGGCATTACCAATTGGCTACTGGAAAGGTTCAGGCTTAGCACTCATGCTAGATATGATCGCCACAGTGTTATCAGGAGGACAATCTACACACCAAATCGGAAACCAGGAAACTGAACATTCAGTATCCCAAGTTTTTATTGCTTTCGATACAACTAAATTAGAGGAACAAAGTATTTTGCACGAAACCATAAATACCATTATTCAAGATTTTCAAACTGTCACCCCCCTAGATAAGAACGAAAGTGTAAGGTATCCAGGGGAAGGAATGCTTCGAACCCGAAAAGAAAGCCTAGAGACGGGAGTCTTAGTAGACGAAGAACAGTGGCAAGAATTACTAAACATGTAAAAAATAATATCTTCGACTGTCGTATTCTCTATTAACCAGAATAAGCCTTAAGTAAAATTAAGACCTAATCATCAACGCAAGAAGCTACCAAATTAAGCTCTGCAAAATCTCCATAACATGCAGAACAAACAAACCACTTCACCACGAAGTTCAGGTTTTTCAACGCCGAGTATTACAGAACACCTTAAACCAAAGAGTTACTGCACATCCAAAACACACCGAAAACCGCAATGATAGACAGAATCATCTGGATCCTTGTAGTAACGATTAACCAAACTAAGACCAAATACACTAAAATCCCAAAATCCCCCACGCAACACACGACTGGTACGCGCAGCATTGTACCAATCGTCACACCATTCAGAAACATTGCCTATTACATCATATAAACCATATCCATTAGCTTGAAAACTACCTACCGGGCTAGTATACTCCCACTTATCTTTTCCATTCGTTCCTCTATAATTAGCATGATCTCTAGCAAGATTTTTATTATTTCCCCAAGAATATTTCTGACCTAATAACCCTCCACGTGCCGCATATTCCCATTCGACTTCTGTTGGCAACCTCTTCCCTGCCCACTTAGCATAAGCAACAGCATCATTCCAACTAACGTAAATCATCGGATGCTCATCAGTAGGCGAATATTTTGAGATTTTAACCCACAAATCTACTTTAAACTCATAACCAGTCGACTGCAGGAATTTCTTGAACTGCCCTACTGTCACTTCAGTACAATCTATATAAAAAGTATTAGATGTTTCAAACATCTTACTTGGTATCAGCCTCCTAATTTGATCATAAAGTTCATTATAAGAACTTTGGGCTGGAATTAAGGCCATCTTGGCTCCGTCTTTTTCCCAAATTATTTGCTTCACATCAAGATCTTCGACATCTTTTGCATTTCTAACAATCGTCTCTTGAGAGTTCCCCATATGAACGAAAATGAACACCCCCAAGCACATCAACAAAACAACTGATTGCATCATTAGTTACCTAACGCCAATAATCCATTTTTAACTAGTCTTTTAATCTTTCTCTATTCTTGGGTTTCACATCAATTAACCCAGATAACGACAAAAAACAAAACAAACTTTAAACACTATAGTTGCAAGTCTTAAAATATTTTTTCAGGAATCAATTGCGAGTTGTGGTACTGACTATCCCGTTCATCAACCATATTTTAGGTCCACTTGCTATTTGACAGACTTATATTTGCCTAACACAATCAACCTATATCAGCAAATGGACAGTTCCTATAGTCATAAATCCATTATTTGGCACATATAAACTTGGTACACATATCAGTATACTAGGAATCCGGATATAATAAAGGGGATCCTCCAATATCCTTAAATGTGAGGTAACCTGATAAACTATAACAGACTTTTGTAAAATTGAGATTATGGAAAATGGAATAACCCTCTAGGAACACTTATACTTAAACTAACCCAACTAATCGAAACATTTGACACAATTGCAATTGAAGATCACCAGTAGACACACATTGCCAAACCTATACAAAAACATTAAAAAATCACAATCAGGATCAGCCCATAGGCCTCAATCATCCAAAGCTAGACCAAAATAAAGGTTGTATTCGTCGAACTGCCATGCTTGAGAAAGTTATTTAAGGCTCTGCTATATAGCCCATTAAGGCAGCTACCACCAAGCAAGTCTAAATCACGTGGACACCCAAAATACAATGAGCAAAAACCTGCTTGCGAACAACCAGCATAACGTACACAAAACTTACAACTAACTAGCAAGATATTAGAATTACCCTAATTCTAATATCTATAGTGAAGTATCACATCCAGATTGCTCACCAAATTACCACCAGTTACTAAAAACACCAAACCCAAAAGAATAATCAAACGATACTCATTATGCCAAGTGCTCTAATTTATCAACTATTACTATATACTGCATGCTAAACTTCTCCTATAACATCATCATTATCAATACAAATTATCCAAATTGGATAACACAAACGCAAGTTGATCTAAATACCGTCAACCAGTTCTTGAAAGGAGAATCCAGCATGAGCGGAGGCCCAGAATATATCGAGACAATGCCACAGAACCCTCTTCTAGTTACTGAAACCCTAGATCCAATTTTAGCCAAGCCTCTATTGGGACCAACTAGCGAACTGGCCATAGCAACTCGCCCAGATTTTTTAGACAACCACGAATCTCCAGTGCAATGGTCTGAAAACGATTGGAAACACTTAGAAGTAAACCGCCAAGACATATTCGACATGTCGGCAATTATGGAACAATTCGATCAGGCAAGTTTCTTGACCGATGGATACGCTATTTTGAAAGAAATCATGACACCGGAAGTTATTAAAAAATGGACAGAATCACTAAAATACGGGCAACAACTTAACGACCGGTTGCTCAAATCGGATTGGTCCCAAATCAACTGGCAGGCTCTCGGCCGAACACAACCCAAAACATTCCTTACAGCAAATGAGATCAAGAACGCCCTAGGAGGGAGCCAAATGGTGCCGCAAACCGACGATGAAGCGGGAGTCAAACGTTAAGGCAACACAGTGTACTTGCTGAGTATTTTCCAGCCGGACATGTCCCTTTTTTGATGGACGTACTAACGCATCCACAGATGCTCCAATTGCAGAGGATGTGCCTAGGGTGCCATGACATCTACTTCGACCACAACCAATTGTTAACACGATCAGCTGGCTACGCTGGTGGTGCTTGGCACAGCCACAAAATAGGAGGAGGAACAGACAACGATGGTATCACTAGCCCACTGGCATACCAAACACAACCGAATTTCAACCTCACCCTCTGTTATCCGCAAGGCTTCGAAGCAAAAAAAGACGGGGGATTAAAACTTATTCGAGGTAGTCACCTCTTTCGCGATCCAACGGGATGTCACGCAACTAACGATGAAGAAATGCAAAAGGGTTGGTTAGCAAAACGACTGCATCCAGTTACCAACCAACCAATGAAAATCGAACATCTCTCACTCCCACCAGGCTCAATCGTCTGTTGCCTTTCGCACGCTGCACACGCAGTAGCACCAAAGGCCTCAAGCAAAAAGCCACGCTGGTGCTCGCTTTACTGCTACAAGAAAGCAAACGATGCAAGCGGCCATGTCCAACCACCACATTCTGTCCCACCAATATGGGCGATGAAAGCACTGCGAGGCGAACTACCTCCCGTCTTAACAGAACTTTTTAGGCCAAGTTTCGACAATAAGTTGACGGGAGGAAGAACCAGCTATGAACAAACATAACAGCCATACAAAATCTGACCTTCTTTAAAAAGACAAGGCAAGATCAATAACCTTCACAGACTATAATTTTTAAAGAAAACCTAAAATAACTGCTCTGACAAGACCAATCCGAGGCGATTTTACCATGAATGAAGCCCCATCAATCTACTAGTTCGGTATCCTTTGGTTTCGTATAACCCTTCCTAGATCGCCAAGGAATGCAATTTGACGCAAAATGCTTGAGAGCACCACTCTTGACAATAATCGCTTCAGGGCGAAAAACCGTTGCATACATCGTCAGTAGAGAAATCATATCAAGGAGGGACCGGTATCCGGAAAGCCCTGACATATCGACATAGATCTTTGTAAACTGCTTGCCAATACTAAGTGCCGCACGTACATCAAACGCATCTAAAATTTCAAATCGAATGTCAGGATGTCGCTGACGGGCGCGTTCTATACAATCCCGACTGACGTCAGTTCCAATCACTTCTCCACAATGTTGTGCTATCTGCACGGTGGTCGTACCCCACTCGCATCCAATCTCCAAAACCACATCGTTCTCATTGACCCACGTGGAAATGGATTCTCGATACTCCTTAACACCACGCGTGCCAACAAACTTGGTCTTCAATCTAAATTGCTTTTCATTGGCCAAATTAGCCTCGTTTCACCACACAAAACAATTATATTAATAAATTAAGAGTCCTTCCATTTCCCTTATTAGCAAACAGAGATGACAAATTTTCTGAATATCTCAACCTTCTTAAAACCCTTGACAGAGTCACATGCTTATAATATGTTGATCTAACTTATCAAAGCATTAGTGTGTTGTCAAGTGTGTACATCTTCACCTTCGCGGAGAGACTAAGAAGAAAACTTTCTTGCGTCTCCTAATCAGACAAAATGCATCACACCTAAAGAAGCATAGAGTTAACTAACAAGTCTGAATCACTATTTCCCACTATTCCAAATCCTCCAGCCCCTCAATACTATCCACCCTTAAATTACTATTCTTCCTATTAGCCTTTAATTGATCTATTCCATTAAAGGTCTTAAAGGATAATAAAAGATCTTGTAAATTAAGAGGGAACTCACAAACAAGGTTGGAATTTTCTAATCTGAAGAGCTTCTCTCCGATCATATCTGAACAAGAAAAAGTCAATGAAATATAATAAGTCTGTGAATCAATTCCTCTATTTTATGACAATCATATGAGGGACATAATCTCAAAACCGGTGCGTTGTTAACGACCATAACCTCTAAACGACCTCTTCGACACTGTTTAAACAATTTTATAATCCTTAGGAGAAAATAATGATAGATCGATTCAAATACCTGATAATGGTTTTCTTTCTATTAACCGTATTAGAATTATTTTTCGCGAGCGCTCAAATAGAGCTGGAACCAATAGGCAATTATCAGAATGGAGTGTTCGACAAAAGTAAAGATGGAGTATACAATCACTGGCCATGCCCTGGGCGCGGATGGGTGAAAGAAGAACCAAAATGGGATAAAGGAAGATTTGATTAAATATGCAAAAGAAAATGGAGCAGATGCTATTCTAATCACAGGTATGGAGAGGGAAGTAAGGTACCCTTTTCAATTTCTGACAAAGCTATTGCATTGGCATGTAGACAGTGAGGTAACTGCCTTATTTCTCAAGTATAAAGAATAGCGCTATGTAGATGTTGAAACTTTTGTCCAATAAGCAGCAGGGAACCCAATCTATTTCATGGGTAAGTTAGCCTGAGAAAATAGTCAGCCCTCCATATTTCTGAAAAAGTCTTAGGGGGGTTAGGTTGTATTTAAGTTTTAGTACGAAAGCATATAATCTACAGCGGGAATACAAAAAGAGGCCTGTTTTCGACAAACAGGTTTCTTAACTTTAACTTCAGATGTAACTTAAAACTCCTCCTCACGAGAACTTGCCCCCAGACCTCTGAAAGAAGTTCCAAGAAATTTTGTGAGATAGCTGAGGCTTGAGCTAAGCCAACATCTGGCAATCATCCTCAATTGACTTGCTATGCTCCCATTTCTTGTTTAAAGGAGCACTACCTGTGGCAGCACCAAGACGAACTACATTCTCTCCCATCTCGTTGTTGCAATCAAATCCTCCACCGTTTTTGTCTATTGACATTATTGCACTTCCTTTATCGGCTCAGCAGAAGGACTTGCTGAATTTGATCTCCCGTCATTTAGGAGTTTCTCGATCACACCACTACCATCAAGACCAACTGCAAGACGAATAGCATTTTCTCCTATCTTGTTGTTGCAATCAAATCCTCCACCGTTTTCGTTTATATAAATCCTTACTTTCCTTTTATCCGTTTTAGATTTTGAGTCAAGAGCAAACAGTATTTCATTATTTTCTCCTTGGTTTCTACCCAAATATACAACTTGTTGACTTAGGTCATCACCAAACATCGCTAGCATGCTACTATCACCACTACCATCCAACCCAAAATATGCTTTTCTCTCATCTTTGCTTTGGATTACAATTGCTTTACAAGTAATTACTCCAAATGTCGCATCCGTCACACTCACTTGCTGTGCATCTGCATCACTACTCACCAAAGAGTTCAATGCCATGCCCAATACAACCAATCCTGCCCCAAATGACATATATAGAATCTTGTCTCGTAGTTTCATAATAACCTTTCTTAATT
>JACLAC010018971.1_pt1 | contig 12179 bp, 13 predicted proteins | sample 8027881 | NCBI WGS metagenome assembly JACLAC01 (sample SAMN15725517, study PRJNA655200) | protist metagenome | isolation source: fluorescence activated cell sorting (FACS) single amplified genomes of... | place: Spain: Blaines Bay Microbial Observatory, Mediterranean Sea | collected 2016-01-19 | reverse complement strand
GGGATCAAGCCTTGAAAAATTGAAGGCAAGTATTGGGGAAGCGGTTGATAAGAAGAAGGCCTTAGCAAACGCGAAAAACAAATCAAAAGCAAAGAAGGCAAAGGGGCCTAAAGCAACAAATGCAACGAAAAAGGAAAGTGCTTCGAAGTCTGGCATCCCGACTTGGCCGTCGGATGGATCGCCATTACATCACAACAAAGGCGTCATTTACACGATGGAGAAGCAAAAGGCGTTTCGAGTGTACCCTGACAAAACGTGCAAGACGAAAAACAAAAGGTATTGTGGCGCGATGACAAAGTGCAGGCATGGAAGACCTGTAATTGCGTGACAGCGTGTTCGAACGTGCACAAATCTCATCAGCATCAGCATCTAGGCGGAGCACACGATCGCCCTGAAAAGCTTGGAGTTGCAAATATATTTGGAATACATCTACTATTCTTCTTCCCGCAGCCATTTGGGTTCAAAATTTGCGAATAATTTTGCGATGGAACGTTTTGTGAAATTCACGGGTCCAGCGGCATCGACAAATTTGTTGATGACTCCAGTTATGGGAATCACGGACGCGCCTGTGGCCAAAGCAAAACCGAAAGTGCACTCGCGCAAAAATTCGAAAGCCAAATCGCTTGCAAGCGATGTTGTGACTTGTAACCAGTGCAAGATGGAGAAGCCAGTCACGGAGTCCGGCAAAATTGGCAGGCCTGGGTCTGAAAATTTCAGGAGTAAACAATCCAACTGCCTTAATGGACGTTGCCACACGATGCGCAAACGGCATGGTGAAGCGTTGGCGGGATGGTTGGATCACACCCAAGAGGAACGGGCAGCGTTTTCGCGAGATGCGTCCACACTCGTTGACAAGGCATTGTTGGAGAAGATGCAGTGCTCGATCAAGCTCAGCAAAACAGCGAAGCAGGTATCTTACAGTGATGGTGGCAACGACCACGAGTTGTTGTCAGTTCTCGCTACGCGTGGGTGGACGGAGTCACAACTCAAGAACCTCGAAGCAACGGGCGACAAGATGTGGGATGCAGGCGCTGGAGATTGGCGCTACGCGGTCATGTGTTTCAAAGTGGGTTACAAGACTGAGGACGAGACCGCACGCACGAGCACGTGGCAGCCGAAAGCGAAGCAGCCGAAGACCGAGGAAAAGCCGCAGACCGAGAAGGTCAAAACACCGAAGGCCGACACAAGCGAGGACGAGGACGACGACGACGACGACGACTCCGAGAAGAGCTCGAGCTCAAAGGACGAGAAAAAGCACAAAAAGGAACAGAAGTGTTCGAGTTTCCGCTCAAACAAGAAGAAGAAGGCGAAGAAGGTGAGCAAAAAGGAAATGCGACAAAGGAAAAAGGCTTCGGCCTTGACAAAGCAGGCTTCAAAAATTGTGACGCGGTTGGCACCACTGCAGATCGGTTTCACGAACGCGGTCGCAAAACGCTTGACGACTGATGTTGCACCGCTGATTCCTGGATATCTCCAGAGCGAAAGCGAGGAAGCAATTTCCAAAATCAACGCGGCGTCGGCCTACTGGAACGAAGTCAACAATCGCGAGCGTGAACCGACCTTGGACAACAAGCACATCTACGATAAGATCCTCGCCGACGCCAAAATATGGGGCGAATTGTTGCATTCGCTCACGACAAGCATCGACTTGGCCAAACAGAGATTGGCACGGCAATGATGGACCCTTTTTCATCGGAGGCAAGACTTTCGAACAAACGGTTCGAGCGGATCATTATTCCGCAATGGTGTGGTAAAAAAGGATGTTTCACATCAGGTTGCTTGGGCGATGGTGTGCTCTGCATATCAATGTCGAGGTTGCTTGGAAATCGGCGGTTGTGAGCCAACATTCGAGGCGGGGGAGGACGTTGAAATACAAGTAGAAAATGAGCGGGAACAAAAAACGGCAACGAAAAAAAAAAGCGATACGGCAACGGAAAAAAACAAAAAAAGCCGATACGAAGACGAAAAAAAAGACGGCGCGAAAACGAAAAAAAATGATGCGAAAAATGGGCGGATCTAATACCCGTCTAATCCCCGTCTAATCCCCGTCTAATCCCAGTTTTCTCTGGCCGAAAAAAGGGGGATTGGACGGGATTAGACGGGATTAGACGGGGATTAGACGGGGATTAGATCCGCCTAGTTCGTTTTGTCATTTTTTTGTGGGGGGCGCAAAAATGGGCGATGCGGCAACGAAAAAAGGAAACGATACGAAGACGGGGCGGGAAAAAGGAACGATACGAAAACGATAAAAAAAACCTTGCGGAAAATGGCCGGATCTAATCCCCGTCAAATCCCCATCGAGTCCCCATCTAATGTCCATCTAATCCCCCTATTGCCGTCGAACCCCCATATTTCCCTCCTCATCCCGTCGAATCCCCTTGCCTCGGGGAGGGGCTTTGAATGTAGAAACGTCTTCCTTTTCCGTCGAACGTTGGTTTGCGTATCGTCTCTGTGTCTCCCATTAATGCCAGATATCGAGCAGACCGTTGGAACAACTGACGTGGATGGAGCATGTCGTGTACACGTGCTTCCGAGCTGATGCCGTATGTGCTTCGCGAATATTGTACTTCTCGCATTCTGCCAGGCTGATTCCCCCCGACAGCTACATATCAGTGCATTGATTATGCGAGGCAAGAGAACACAAGTATTGTTTCCTTAGCGCCTCCACAAGGAATCTCGAATGGGCTGTGGAACTCATCGAGGTCAGTTGGAGATAGAAGTATGATGAGGTACTACAGGGAATCTCGAGTGGGTGCCGAGGTCTGTTGCAGACATTGGGCTGTAGAACACATCGAGGTCAGTTGCAGACATTGGGCAATTGCCCCAACAAGCACAACAAACGAAGCAGTCGGGAACACTAATCGGCGGCATTGGCCGTCAAGCCATTCAATATAGATTCGGCTGTTGGACTCGCCTGTCCCTGCTTGTTCCGTGTTCCATACCAGGCCACTGCGTTGGCCTCATATTTGGCCCCTTCTATATGATCGAGGACTGAAAATGTATACCACTCCAAAATATATCTATACAACAATTAGTGTCGAAATCAGTAGCCATTATATCCAAGCGCCGAAAGTGCCTTGCTGACTTGACCACTCAAGGTGCCAATGTCAGTGCAGTGGAACGTGTGCTACACACATTAGCCGATGCTGGTGAACTTGCAGAAGACTTTCCAACATCTAGTTCCTCCTTGCAGCGGGCGGGGAAAGAACTCTTGGACGAACGAACACAATTCGGGCCAGTTGTTACGGAGATCACTATGCAATTGATCAAAGGCCAAGAATTGCAGTGGCCCGTCGTGAATCCATATAGCTACGTGTGGTGGGTGTGTGAAAATGTCCCTGCATATGCGAAAATGCTTGTCGATGCGTTGGAGAAACATCCATCTTCACCTGACCAGCAATGGCATCTATGCTTATACGGCGATGAGGCGGTGGGAGGAAATGTACTTAAGGTCGACAATGGCCGTAAAGCATGGTGTATGTACTGGCAATTCTTGGAAATAGATGAAGAGCTGCTACATCATGAAGCGCTGTGGAACGTTGGCGCCGTTTTGCGCACGCGTACTTCAGGGAAAACCAGGAGGGGGTTGTCGGGTGCCCTTTCCTGCCTCATGTCGTTCTGGTTCGGTGACGTGCAGAACTTGGGAAGTGGTTTGCGTTTCCGATATGATGATAAAGTCTATATCATTTTCGCTGAATTGGGTCGATGGTTGAGCGACGAAGGATTCCTGCATGCTGCATTTCTTTGCAAAGGAGCTTCTGGGTGGCGTTATTGTATGTTGTGCTCCAATTTGGTATCCGAAAGGTCAGGGCTTGCAGGGTTGGCAGATGGAAGTTTGGTACCGCATGGTTGCAACGACGTTACTCGACTACAGTTGCACATTGACGCTAGCATATGGAGTGTGGTCGACAAAACAAGCCAGTCTGTGGTACGACACGATTCCAGAAAGAAGAAAAGGAATTGGGTTTTCATGGGGATCCAGACGGTCTGCTAGCGTGTGTACATCTTCGCCCGCATGTGCGACCGACGCAAGCAACTTACGATTGGTGCCATGTTTACTGCGCGAATGGTATTGCTTGCGTCGAGATGACGCTGTTTATAGATGCCTGCAAGGATTATGGCATTACATGGGCACACGTCGACACCTACTTTGGGGAATGGAGCTGGCCTAACACTTCAGGGCAACGTGCTCGCCCTATGTTTAATGAGGCTCGTGGATCTTCCTCGGAGAATGCTGGCCATGTCAGAGCTGGAGCTTCAGAGATGTTGGATGGATATTTGGTCTTTCGATCGCTTGTCAAGACAATGATTCCACCGACTGTGCTTCTAGCTGAACGAACTAGCCTATTCGCTTTGTGCAAAATTCTTGATTGCCTCGCGACCTGGCCTGACGCGGGTCAGGCGCCGAAGCTACAACGTTGTGTCAAATCGCACATGGATGCCCATGTACTGGCCTACCCCGACTCTATTATGATCCCGAAGTTCCATGAAGCCATGCACCTGCCCCTGCAATTGCATAAGAACAATCGTGCGTTGGCATGCTTCGTCCATGAACGAAAACAGAAAACATTCAAGCAGTTTGCTGGCGATGCGAAGCTGAAGGCTGGCATCTGGGAGAGATCACTGACGGAGTCGCTTTTGAAGGATACGATTACGAAGCTGTCTCGGGACACACCATTTCGTGCTGGTACATACATGGTCAACACAAATACTGCTCGCCATCACAGCGTTGCATGCAGTGTCGGCGACTTCATCTGGTGTGGTGATGCTCGTGGCTACAGTGTTTTGCAGATCCAGAGTTTCGATTGCAACGAGCGCGATATCGGGGTAATTGGGCGTGCGTGCAGTTTGCGTGGCGACCTCTGGCATTTGGGAGGAGCAGTGCGTGTAGCATTGACATCAATGGTTGGTGTGGGGTGTTGGAGCATGCAGAGAGGCGGCTATTTGTTGCTGGCGCCGCCTTGTGTCGCTTGGCAACGGCAAGATGCTTGATTAGTTACGTATTGTGTACTGTTTGCTGCCACTTTGGCGCGCGAAAAGTTGAAAAGGTATGCACTATCAACATACAGCGAACGTATCTACACAAATGACAAATATTGCAACTTTCCCAACAGTCGCGTGGAGATGGCTACATTTCTGGCGAAGTTGCGTCCTTAGTGCAAAACTTAATGGAAATCTGATATTTCATTTCTCTCGTTGTCATATGTGTGTCCCGATTTCTCTATACCCAAGAATGCACCAATATCTCTCTCTTTCTCTCTTATTCTCTCTCGACGAACACACGGGGAAAATTCGGAACACCCGTCTGTAAAAGACAAAAGCAAGAGCCCCCAAGGAGGGGGGAAGGGGGGGCAGGCATGGGGGACTTATGGGACTTACGTAAGTCCCCACCCTCGGTTACTAAGTCCCTACCTATATGGATACCAAGGCCCTATCTATATGGATGCTAAGTGGATGTGCTTGCTACATATATAAGGATACACAATCATATGTATAGGTCCCTAGCAAGTCCGATGTGTAGGGTATATGTATATACTAATCCCGCGGGCCCGAAAGTAAAACTACCTCCGGGGAGCAGCCTTGGCTTCCTCTGGCCGCAGCGCGGCCGCCTGGCTCCCCAGGACCCCTTCTACACGACAGACTGCCGACATCTACCTCCGGGGAGCAGCCATTGGCTTCCTCCGGCCGCCGCGCGGCCGCCTGTTCCCCAGGACCCTTCTACACGACAGGCTGCCGACGACCGCGAACGAACTCGTTCAAGTGCACCAGCTCCATCACGAAGTCCATGTGGGCACGGCCCTACCCTTCTCAGGCCACGCCCTGGCCATGATCCTACCCACTCTTCCCCTTTTCGGCAAGCGCCTCAGGTTCCGAGTGACGGACCAACAGCCCCTTTCCTTGGAAGTGGTCCTACCCTTCTCAGACCAACTTCCGCCAGCGATCCTTCCCTCCCTCTCGTCATGATTGGAGGTACACCACCAGCACCTCTTCAAACGCGGCCCTACCCTTCTCGGGCCAGCGCCGGCACCGTGATCCTACCCACCTTCTCGTCGAGATCAGGTGACGGACCAACAGCTCCTTCTTCCTCAAGCTCGGCCCTACCCTTCTCAGGCCATCTCACGGGCAGTGATCCTAACCCACCCGCTCAGCAAAGAACGGGTGACGGACCATCAGCCTTTCCTTCTTCAGACGCCGCCCTACCCTTCTCAGGCAAGCGTCAGAGCAGTGATCCTACCCACCCTCCCGTCTGGATCGGGTGACGGACCAACAGCCCCTTTTCTTCCGTAGACGCGGCCCGACCCTTTTCAGGCCAGCGCCGGGGCAGTGATCCTAACCCACCCTTCTTTCCAATATCGGGTGACGGACCAACAGCCCTTCCCTCTTCAGACGTAGCCCTACCCTTCTCAGGCAAACGTCGGGGCAGTGATCCTACCCACCCTCTCTTCTGGATCGGGTGACGGACCAACAGCCCTCCTTTTCTTACGCAGCGAGGCCCTCCCCTTCTCAGGCCAGCGCCGGAGCAGTGATCCTACCCGCCCTGTCGACAAGATCGGGTGACGGACCAGCAGCCCTCATTATTTTCCAAGACGCCGCCCGACCCTTCTCAGGCATGCGCCCTGACCGTGATCCTCCCTGCCTTCTCGACCGGATCGAGTGACGGACCAACCGCCCATTCCTTTGAAAAGCTCAGCTCTACCCTTGTCAGGCCAAACTTCGCGCAATGACCACACCCACTCTTTACATAAGCTGATGCTTCCTGTTCGAGTAAATGCCACTTGCCCGGCCCGTTTTCGGCCTCAGACCGGAGTCACAGTCATCATGGCGGCGCCATCTTCGAATTCCAACACCTGTGGCACTTCATATCGCCCGCTCCTCCTCTCGTGAGTAGTTGACGTTGAGTGGCTTACCACACAACGTCGCGCCTCCAAGAGCCAAATGCTGCTTCAGCGTCTTGGTATGCACCTCTGGGTTGACCTAAAACCCATCCGTCCGGGTCGAGTTGTCCCTGTAGGCCTTCACCAAAGCCTCGTCGCCCGACTCCTCCGTGGACTCGCCCTCATCGGTGCCCTCCGACTGACCAGACGAGTCGGAATCATTCGTTTCCGCACCTGACAGCGACGAATCCGAAGCAGCCTTCCCCAACACCTCATCCTGCTTCTTAGGATCACTATTCACATTAATCGCGTCAACCTCCCCGAACATCGACAGATGATCCTCCGACGACGCTGCAGTCTGCTCGCTCCAGATCTTACGGCTCTTGCGCTTTCTGCCACTCTCCGTCTCAGGGTCGTTATCCTGCTTCTTCTCGATCCTCCTGAACGGCCTGGCCGCGTCTGGGAAGAATGACCCCTTCCTCACCACCGCTGTCACCTTCAACAGTCTCTCCACTGGCACCGACATATGGTCAACTGAATAGCCTTCAACCGACTGGTGACCACCGAAGTGGTAAGCCAGGATGTGGCGATCCTCGACGTCCAGCCCAAACTGTGCGAACCCAAACCTTCCAGTGACCATGGATGAGCTCCTCCAGCACACAGGACCTTAATAAAAAGCCCTCGACATATCCCTGCTGTCGGCCGGTTCTCGCAAGATATCTCCACTACCTGAGTCCGTTGGGATAAGACATTTCTGTTTGCCAGCCTCAAACACCAGGCGCTGCCGCGCCTCCAACCAGCCACGCGCCCAACTTTCGCCAAGAACGGTCTCACTATGCGCCAGGACGTCGACCGGGACATTCGTCATACTCTCGCGCTGCATCGCCGTGGTGCCCATCACCCTGGCCGTTACCAACGAACACCCTTTTCCTCGCCCTCCTCGAGCAACGGTTCATCCAGCACGTAGGCAGCATCAGATGCGCGCAAGCACGCCCCCATGAGGAAAGTCATGTTGCCGGAAACGAGTTTCGCCTCATCGGTATCCGCTGGCACCGCCCGCTTCTCCAGAATGTGGGCCAGCTCTACCGTGAGGGTGGCCGCCTCTTGATCGTCCCTTTTCTCGCCCGTGCTCTCGCTTGGACTTCTTTGATCCTGGCCGAGAGCTCAAAGTCCGAATTCGAAACACCGAGTACACAGATGGCGTAGTTGATGCCCGGCGTAACCCGCTCGATCCTCGTCACCGTCGCCCCTTGCCTCCTCAAGCGACCTCAGGTGCCTCCAGACCACCCGCTCAGTGACTGGGATCCCTCTGTAACTGGCCCCTGGACACCAGGCCAGAAACAGTGAGAAGGAATTGAATCTCCCCCTTGACGTCGACACCGCCCCCTTTTGGACAACATGTCCGACAATGTCTCCTCGGCCTCCGGCTGGTTCACGCCCTTACGATTGCCCTCATAGTCGGACCCCTTCATGTCCATGACCACGACTTCCCGCCAATCCTGCAACAGAACCTCTTTGATGCCCTCAACGTGCTTGACCTTCTTCTTCCTGAACACGCTGAGTGTGGCCGCAGGTAACTCAACATCACTGCCAGAATCCTGCCTCCAGCTGCTCTCCTCCCGCTCCTTCTCCTTCTTCGTTGCCTCATCGAAATCAGCTTGCGCTTTGACAAGCGCCGCCTATGCCCAGACCGGCATGAGCGAGCCGCTTGGCGCTGCGGCGATGGCCGCCCATACCAGCAATGGTCGGCCCCATTCACCAAATCCAAACATCCTCGCCCACTACAGACCCCAAGTAAACCGCGATGGTGTAACAAACTAATTTCCACCCTGCGCGATCCTTAATCCTTGAGCCAAGTGGTAAGGACCGCGCAGTTCGATGATACCGATGTAACTCTGGTTCCAAACCCGCTGATCCTCACTCGTCTAACATGTTGGGCCCAGCAGTCGGGATGCATGCTGGTGGCCGCGAAGGCCGCGACTCCTATTGATGTCGCTACTTGGTCATGCATGAAACAGCTACAGCACTACGCTCCTCCGTGCCTTCGTATTGCTTGCCGACGTGAGCCAAGTCGCTTAGCTTTCGCCGAATGACATGGTCTGGGCGCAGCCCTTGCATATGAGCCTGACATGCCCCTTCTTGTTGCCTGCCGCACAACCTAAACTGATGGCCACGCCCTTCCTTCAAGACGCTCGAACCTCTGGGCCGTGGCCACAATGGCCAACAACTCGTCTAAGCCTCCTCGACTAATCGTTTGCTCCGTGAGCCCCGCCGTGCCAGCGTGTAGGCAATCACTACCATCGTAGACGAGCCGAAGCTTACACGCCGCAGGGCTCCGCTCTACGGTGCTGCCGTAGCTACTCACTCCAAGTGTCTGTGCCCCAGCGCCGCCGCTTGACACCGCCCCCGTCCACACACACGCCGTTGTCATACCGCGGCCCGCCTGGCGGGCACCCAACGTTGCCCGAACTTGTCCTTGCCTTGCTCGCGCGTGAACGGGACCTCACGCCACTCCTTGCGTACCTCCTCCATAGTGCCCGTCCAGAGTATGGCCGCAAGCTCCTGCTTGTTCCCCCCTCACGCGTGCTGTGAAGGCCCGCCCTCTGCATGACACCTGCTATGGCTTCAAGGTCCACCACGGTCACCCAGGCTCCGCGAGGCCTCGATGGGAGCACGCCAGTCGCCGGTATATCCCCCTAGGAGTTCGAGCCCCACGCACCATGCCGTCCACCAGCACCATGCCAGTACAATTGCTGCGAGCCAGAAGCCGCTTGAGCATAATGCTCCTTTGGGGTCATAGCGTCGCTCGAACCTTCGGGTGCATGTTGTTGTTAAACGCTTCCTCCTTTGATCATAAACAGGTCGTGCCTAGCGAGCTTATGTCCTCACGCGTGTTGACCCTCCCCCTTCCCACCCCACCCTGGCTGTACAAGCCAGCCCTAACGCCGTCAGCTGCTTCAGTGCTTCGGCCACATCGTTCGGCACACTGACCTTATCCGCGCGTGGGTGCTGCAACCACAACGTCGCTGTCATGGGCTCGCCCGTTGCCAACGCAGCTCCAGCTTAAAGCTTCGCGGCGGTCCCGCCCACCTCCCTCCTGTAACTGGCCCGCCGCGCGCTTCTCGGAATCGACGGACCACCTACTTAACGCGCAGCTGCCACAAAGGACCCCAGTAGCCCATCCGCGTGCAAGTCCCAGGTCCGCGGACGCTGCCACATGTACCGCCGACTTGTTGCGAGATGATGGGACATGATGGCGCACCTCACCAAGTCGTCGCGGCTGTACTCCAACATGGCCTTGCCTCAGCGTGCGGCGTACCGTATCCGCTTCCACCGTGGCGCACGTTGAAGGCCATGCTCACCTTCGTCGTACGAGCTCCTCCTTCACGTCCACGATGAAGTCGTAACACCACAAGCTGTGAACTGCACGCCTGCGACAATGCGTGCTGACGTCTTCACTGCATCCCCGAATTCGCACCGAACACAACACGTACGCTTGCCCCCAATCCGCCGTCAGCCATGACCATCGCATCGGCTTAACGTGATTGATCACCACAAACATAATATACCAGCCCAGAATAGCAGTGTAGCCCGGTTGTTGATCGCCACGGCAAAACGATCCGGCGCCTACGTGCGAGAGTCGGTCGAAGCAGGCTTGTGCATGACAGGCCGAAGAAGCGGTCGAGCAGCAAGCACGCAACTGGCAGCCGCCAATCCATAATGTGTGAGAGCCTCTGCCTTAACAGGTGATGTCGCCGCCCGATGTCGAGCGTGTGTCCTGCCCATCCCCACACCGCCGAGAAGCCCTCAGCCCTGCACGCCCGCGCGCGCCGGCCTGAACCTGCAAGCACGTCCAGCATGGTGAGGCTGAGCTGCAGCGCATTCGCCACCTTTTCCGCCGCGGAACTCGTCCGAGCGCCGTCGTCCCTGGTGCTGGTCATTACTCTCCCCTTTTCTGTTGTTCTAACTGCTCGACCGATGTTCAACATCATCCGAATCAGCTCCTTCTCCGTCATAGTGAGCTGCATGGCGGCGTCGAATAAATGGCTTCTATAGCAGCAAGCAGAATATCTTATGTGGCATACTAGGCATGCATGCATTCGCAACACGCGAAGCCCTTGTTTCTTGCTCCGCTCATCCCTCTTCGTGTTGCCACTGCCCCTTCGTCTTCGTATTTGTCCGCACTTCCTCGCTCACCCGTCGCACGCCACGTATATGCATGAAGCGGCTGGGCCTTCTTCGACAATATGCCATTCTATGTAGGCCCGCAAACCGCTGCGCCAAGCATGTGGCTGTCAGTATTGCAGCTTCCGCCCTGGGGAAGGCAACTGCGGCTGAACGCCCAACGTCGCCAGTTCCCGCTAGTTGTTACGTGGACCTTGCCGATGAGCTTGAGCGGGGCCTTGCCTTGCTTACCATTGCCTCTCGTCTAACGCATTGTATCGGCCACGGGCGGCGGCTGTTATGCAACCTGGTTCTTCTTGCTTGGCAAGCAATCCTTGTCAGTGGCTTCCTGCTGCCAATGTCGCTTCCGTGCCTGCTTGCTCACCACCGCCACATAATGTGTTAGGTCTGCCGCAGAGCGCCCTCCACCCTACGGCAACGTGTCCATGCCCCCCTGCCGCTTTGCGTGATCCGCCAATCGATGCTGGGGTATGGCTCGGGACCTTTTCCCCTTTTTAACACAAGATCGCGTTCGCCAGGCACGCTCGCCCACGCCGAGCTTTCAGGCCGCCCTTGCAGCCGCAGCCACTTACTTGAAGGCGCGCTGGTCAACCACCTTGAGCTGCAACTACGTGGATGCCTCGAACTGGGCCGCTGGCTGTGCCATCCAAGCGCCCACGAGCCAGTCTACGTACTTCTTGTGCTCCTAGAACGAACGCAGGCCGGCGACATGGCACGCGCCTCCTCTACGCGTAAGCGCTGTGAAGAGTCGAGCACATGTTGCCAGCGGCGTGGACGTTAGGGGTCGTAACGCCCATGACCATCAACGGGTTTACAAACGAGTCCAACGCAAGGCCGACCAACTGCTTCACGAGACAGCCTGCGTTGTCAGTGGCCATCCTCGCAAAGCCAAGCAAGGCAATACGATCGCACCTACGCAATGGATCAGTGCACTGGGGCGTGAGCACAAAAAAAGCGGCTGGATGAGGAAAGGGTCCTGGAGCAGTCGAATGAGCAGGCTCTTGGACTCCTCGGCCCACACGTCCTCTCACGTATGGACTTTGGCTGGCCGAACGGAGGTGTGCTGCACGCCCAGCCCGCGCCAGGCATCCATCTTCCCACAGGTCCGACACACGTGGG
>JACLAC010004955.1_pt1 | contig 12179 bp, 7 predicted proteins | sample 8027881 | NCBI WGS metagenome assembly JACLAC01 (sample SAMN15725517, study PRJNA655200) | protist metagenome | isolation source: fluorescence activated cell sorting (FACS) single amplified genomes of... | place: Spain: Blaines Bay Microbial Observatory, Mediterranean Sea | collected 2016-01-19 | reverse complement strand
CGGCAAACTTCTGGTCGAACGACTAAGGCATACGTGGAAACGAGGGTTATACTGCCGACTGTAGAGAACGGTGGGAGTAATGAGCGTCCCGCAGTTGAAGATGTTTGAGAGTGAAACTGAAGGCGGCTACACGTGCGACACGAAAAGAGATGAGCTGGTGGCACCGTCGTGCGCGATATGTTTGTCTCAAAGTACCAATAATTTATGTGCACTCAGCTGTGGCCACGTCTTTCATCATGCTTGTGTTTTGGCATGGTTTCGCTCCTCAAAACAGAGTCCAAAGTGTCCGTCTTGTAAGAAATCTGTCACTAGTGATAAAGATATCATAAAGCTATACTACTCCATCGAGGAAAACAACGGCTCATATTTTCCAACTCCTCGAGTGGGTATATCTTCACAAAATCGCACTAAAACATTTTCTGAATATGGAACTCAGACGGAGTCCTCTGGAAAAAATAATAGCGAATCAAATTTAAAATTACAATTACAGGTTGAACGAAGTCGTTGCAGTCAAATGCAACAAAAATTAATGTCGGTAAGCAGGAACGAAAATAAATATAACCAGAAAATAGAAGAGTTGAAAAGGGCTGTTACAGTTGCTAGAGAAAGGCTGAAGGAAGTTGGCGAATGTTCAGACAGAGAAAAGTGGTTGCGAGAACAATTAGCAAACTCTGAGCGTAACGCTGAGGATAGGTATGACGTCGTGCACAAGCAATATTTGCAAGAAAAGGCCAAGGTCGAAAGTACGAAGGCGGAGAACGCAAACTTAAAAACAATGGTAGATATGATAAACTCTGATATGGTCAAACTGTCCCGTGAGGCTTTAATGCTGAAAAAAAACAACAAGGAATACGCCAAGAAAAACAGTGACTTCAACAAGACCATGAAGACCATGGATGAAGCGTATGCTCGTCTTAAAATGACAAATGACCACTATAAAATCCAGCTGGAAAAAAGCCTGAAGGAAAAAGATATCATTGGAGCAAGAGAAGCAGCACTAAAAGACGCAATGGAGCACATGTTTACCAAAAGAAACGAGCGAGAAAAGCTTGCGAAAGAGTACAAACGGTTGTTGACAATACGCAAATGTAGGATCAAAAGCTCTTCTAGCAGTGTAGAGCAGTCTGCTCGTTCAATAGCACCCTCCCCAGTAAGGATTCCACCACCTTCGGCAGAGCGGCTGCAGGAACTCCTTGAATCGGATGTGGCAGATAGAGCTGCTGCCGTGATAGCGAACGGATCGAGAATGGCAAAATCAAACTCGCAACCCCCACAATGGTTTGCCAGTCAAAATAGAGCACCTAGATAGAGATAGTTATATATTTACCGGGACAAAATATGAATAAAATATATGTGTATACACATAAAATATCTTGTACTCGTATATGCGTGTCAGAAAATATGTTTTCCCCTTAGCCTGACGTACTACATCTTTCTCTCGAATCTATTTCTTGGTGGGTCGTACTCAAAGCCACTTGTTTCCTTTAGCTACAATCAGTAGTAAAAGGCTACTTAGTGACATGACAAAAAGTAATACTATGAACAACGTGTAGTTGTCGTCATGAGTAGGGGCAAAGCTGACTTGGTTTAACGGGTAAACGTTCATGCCAAAGATCGAAGCAATCAGATTCAATGGTGTCGTTATTGCCAAAAGAACCGTAATCTTCTTCAAGACTGTGTTTGCAGAATTACTTGCTGCAGTAGCTTGTAGACTTACAAATGCAAGGTAATTTTGATATGCGGACTGCAAATTCTCCGTAGCGGACAACACACGCTCCGTTTTCCACTTTACCTCTGCCTCAAGGGCTTTCAAGTGAATTGACATATCTTTCGTATACACTTCCTTGTACGTCGTCGTAAGATTATAAAGGAGCTCTAACTTACTTGACAAAGACCTTCGCAATTGCCCCAAGCGACGCCTAGAAATCTTTATTTGATGCAATATCTTGTTCTGATCAACGCTCTGGTCATTGATGCCTGTTGGTACGCTGTCTTTCTCTATTTCAAAAACTGTTGCATCTGTCAAATCGATGCGTGGAATTAAGCTTTCAGTCAAAACATCGAACATAGCCCAAACTATCCAATCGTTTGAAGGTATATAACCTTTATGCCCATCCATTATGCGGCTGAAAATTTCCACAGGTCCATCTATAGGTCCATTGTGCATCGTTGCTACACCGCCTTTAGAACGATCATATTGGCTTCCCTTGTTGTACAAAATTATATTCATATTTTTCGTCTCCCAATCCACAGTTTTTGCGCTACCATCGGCATCTTGCAGTGTGTCGACAATGCAAAACAGATAGTCCTCTAGCTGCGAGATTTTAGTATCTGTTACAGACTTGTCCTCGATTAGGCAGTCTCGCATGGTGGTCTCATGAAGGTTTAAAACATTGCATACTTTTTCAAAAGTGCTTTCTGATAGAGCTGAAAAATCAATATCAACCCAAAACGTCCCGTCAAAAGCAGTCATCAAAAATTCTAACTTGGTAAGAAATTCATCAAGCTCGCCTTTATCGTACCAACGATTGCAGTACTTTCCTCCTAGCTTACCCTTGTAATGCGTCGGCATACATATTACAAACGGCTTTGAAGAACTACCCACACCATTCCTATGTAGTGCACCGTCCGCAGAAGAAGAAACTATTGAAGAGTTATTCTTCACAGACTTAATCTGCAGATCGTTCTTGAACAGGCCATGCCTTATGTCGACACCAGAAGGGGATGAAAGGCCAATTTTCTTGCGTGGTGATATGGGGACAGTTTCATCTGACATGGTTGTAGTGTTGTGATACACCCAGGAGAAGCTGCTGCGCGCCACTATCCTATACCGGACGTTTGCATCAGACCGGGCGAAAGACACCAATTAGCCTTCTTTGAATTCCTCCAGCAGGCATCATACGCACATAGGAATGATAGTAGTAGAGTAGAAGAAGACCAGAGGAGGAGACGGCAGTGTAGCACTAGTAAAATAATTGAAATAGCTCGCTACTACTACAGTAAAAATAATAATAAGTAATAATAAATAATAATAATAATAAATGAAACTACAACAACAATCATTTAGATTGAATTAAATGATGATGACGAACGACTGGTGAATATGATAGGTAAGACTACTACAAGACGTCGTCGAACTTTTGTGGCTCTTGCTGCTTGTCGTTTATGTGAATATGGAAGTCAAGAATGATAGTCTGCTGTGCCTTCGTCATGCCCCAAAATTTACAACACTTTATAAAAAAAAAAAATTGCACACGGTTCTACATTCGACGTTTCATGGAGTGTAAGATGCTTCGTGCTACAAATTATATATTGAATAACGAAAAGCGGTAAAGCCTCGCAGAATTATATCATAACAAAGTAACTTCTAAATACAATCGCTAAAAGACGCACCTGCTGATATTGATGGGCACGTTCGTTCATTGCTTTGCTTTCTTGAACGGTGGCGGAGCAGCCGATTTAAACAATCCTGTTGGTGGTGGCGCAGCCGATTTAAACAATCCTGTTGGTGGTGGAGCAGCCGATTTAAACAATCCTGCTGGAGGTGCTGGTGCTGGCTTGAATGGTGCTGGTGCAGATTTAAATGGTGCCGGGGCAGATTTAAATGGTGCTGGTGCGGATTTAAACGGTGCTGGAGCCGATTTGAATGGTGCCGGAGCAGATTTGAACAGCCCTTGAGGAGGAGGTGGTGCAGCGTTGCTCGCCGCTGTATTGCCATTTGTTCCTATCGAGGGCTGCGGCGGTTGCTGTGATTGATATGTGGCTGTGGTCCCTGGGTTCGCTCTACCAAGATTTTGGGGTTCTGTGGATACGGCAGAGAAATCTCTCTTCTTTCCCAGTGGAATAGTGTTTGTCTTCGAACCACTATATCCGGCAGGTGGCTGTGGTCTACCATACTGCTGCTGCTGCTGCTGCTGTTGGCCGGCATAGCTATTTTGAACTTGGTGCCTAGATGATTGTATAGCTGGCGCATCTGACTGTAGTTCACCTGTCTCTTGGTTGACGTCTCGCATTGAAAAACTATAATCTGTTCTACCATTTTGTGGATTCTGCTTGATTTGCATTACTTTAACGTAAACTTTCTGATTTCGCTGTACAGCCGCGTGTACGTCACTTACGTAGGAATTCGAAATCTTTGCCTTCGGCACTAAACCAAACGAACCTTCATGCGGTCCGTCTAATTGCACAAAGCATCCAAAGTCTCGTACATTGTTTATGAAACCATGACAAATTTCATCTTGAACAGGCTTTCTCCCTTGTGGAGCAGGGTTGCTCGGATTTTGGGGACGCCGTCCCTGATTCCGTGTATATGCACCCCCATGGATATTACTGTTGCCCTGGTCAAACTGCTGCCCTCGGGGTGGGTACCTGTAATTTTAAAAATATTAAGTGTTAGACGTACTATGAATTTCGAACAGGTGTTGTCGTCATGCCACGTTGATGTGGCGTGCGAGGTACTTACTGCCGTTGTCCGAACGGAGGCTGCATCTGTGGCGGCATTCCTCGTGGCGGCATATCCCGAGGTGGCATGGAACCTGGAGGCATGCCACGAGGAGGCATTCCCCGTGGTGGCATTCCCCGTGGCGGCATTCCCGTATTTGGCAGCATACCACGTCCATACATATGCTGCGGTGGGCCACGCTGGTTTTGAAACGCTGGTTGGCCTTGAAAACTATTGCCGTAACCTCGTGGCGGCCCTTGGTGATGGCCGTTTCCAGAAGCAGACGACAACAAATCCAAAACGTCGTTAGCGCTTGCAACTGCAGGTCTGTCACGCCCATCGCTCCTTCGGCTTCCATTGTCGTCGTCAATGCCGGCGGCAGCCATTGCATCCTCTAGCACCATTACATCGAAAAAACGTTTTTCTTTCCATTTATTGATAACCTTCTTCACACTCTTCTTATCCCCAGTATTAACTTTTGAAAATCGAGTCATCGTGTTCACCAAATTGGTTTGAAAACGGGAGCATAGTTTTGTTCCATTCTCTTGCGACATTTTCGTGAACTGTCGCAAGATCGCATCTATGGCATATATCATTGGTAAAAGTTCTGTATCTTCGCATTCCCTGACAAACTTTTCGACAAAATGTACAATATGTTTATACTCTTTACTGTAGGAGGAACAGACTTTAACAAAGTTTTTCACCGCGGACGCAGAGGGTGGGTTTCGCGCTGCGACCTTGACCATTGCATTGTTCAACGGGTCTTCGCCCGACCAGCCCGACATTTCGTACTTTCACTTTCACGGTGATCGACCCAGGCTCGATTGGAGTGCCTGTGGTAACGCTCTCTTGTGGTCGGATCGGAGAGCACCCGAGGGAAAGCATCCTGGGTACAACACGTCTCGGGTTCATTGACGACTTTGCAACGTTGTTGTTTATTATATGTTATAGTTACTACTTCTTCTATTATTATTTTATTAGTCGTCTATTTTATATTATTCCTTCTCTACTATAACTATCTACAGAATTAAATTAATAAAAATATTTTTAAGAAGAATGATGATATGATGATTCTTTAGATTATTAATAATAATAATAATAATAATATGATGATGAGCAAACAACAAACAATTGATTCATTATTATTGCATTATTGACTCATTCTATCATCTACTACTCACCAAAAGAAGAAGAAGAAGAAAACGAGTTTGTTTGTATTAAATAATACTAGCTACCGATCGATAACCAGTTAGCATGTAATGTGGAGGAAAGTCATGTTACAGCCACACAGATTTTTTTTTAGATTTTATTTGTTTGTTTGATTTTGTTCTTCATTGTTAGTAGAGCTAGCTATTACTCCATTCATTAGACTATAATAATTAGTATTACTATTATATAGGAAGAAGAAGACGAATATCACTGCATGAAGAGGTACCTACGTATTAGTAATCTACGTACGAGGTGATAGACCCCTGAAAGAAAAGGGAAAAAAAATGGTGATAGGTTGATGTTGGAAAACTGACTTACAACATTATTTTGCAGTGCTTATTTATAATCAACCATCGCAAGTATGGGTGGTGATTCTTGCGATACGAGTTCACCGATAAAAATGGTTTTACTATTATTGAAAAGGTAAAAGATAGACTATCGAGGTTGCGGACGTATTTTTGCAAAATTTATGTTCAGTCACAGAAACAAGAACAACGTAGGCAACAACGAAAAAAACAAAAACCACCATTCATCGTTTTTTGTTGCTGTTGGTTCGTTGTTTGATTTTTGTGTTTGGTATCTTTGACGCTCTTGGTAGCTAGCGTTTCTTTTTCCTACCACTTCCACCGCCGACCGTCGTCCAACCATTGCCCTGAGACTGCTGCTGCTTGCTCTTTTTTAGCCGTTTTTTCTTCAAAAAAGCAGTCGTAACCTTCTCGACACGGACATTCAGGTCTTCGTCATTTTCAAACCACAAGCGTGCGTCTTCAATGTATTGATCCATCTGCTCACGCAAACCATCCATTTCTGCTTGCTCGTTCGCTTTGATGGGTTTCCCTGCGTCTTGACGGAGCAGGTGAGGCTGCAGCAAACCAACCAATTCGCAAAATGCTGCTTCGTTTCGGAATGGTACGCTAATCCCTTTGATAGTGCCTATATGATCTATCCTTTCTTCCACCTGGGAGATTTGGGACTTGAGCTTTTCAGAATTTGCTTCGCTCAACTTCTCGTTCAAAGCCTTTAACTTCGAGTTTGCTTGGTTCAACAAAAACTTTTTCTCTTCCTCTGTGATTGTGCCAGCGCTGACTTGCTTCTTCATCTCTTTTTGCAGCCACATGATCTTGTCCTTTACGCCATCAGCGTCAAAAACGTCAAAAAATGCTTGCTCTGCGCTCGTTAATTCCTCCATATTTATCATTTTGTTTGTAATATCGTTCCCTCGGACAATGTATTGTTTCAAGTGCTGCAGCAGCTCTCGCTTCAACTTCCAGTACTTGACCTCTGACTGGACCATTCTCTCGAACGTTGGTCTTTCTGCTACCATACAAATGAATTGCTTCGTCATTGTATCCTCGCCGCCGTTGCTATCGTCTTCTTCCTCTTCTGCTTCTACAAACGGGTACACGTGAACATATTTTAAATTCAAATTGGTATCGTGCTGCGTCTTGTATTTGCCAGCACACTCTGGCAACAACGCAGCTCCTTGGTCATCTTCGAATTTATGCTTACGCAGAGCCGCAGTCAGGTTTTTCTGGCATGCGGGATCGTATTTCTCGCGAACTTTCTTGCCACCACCAATAATAAAGGTAAAACGAACCATTCCTGGCTTTGCCGGCACTTTCAGTTTTTTCGAAAATACGTCATCGACCAATTTGTTGATGCGCTCTTCGTTATAGTTTGATAGTGAGTATGGCTCTTTCGTGTCGCCTTGGATCGCATTTTCCACCAAAGTTTTTGCAAGTCCAGATAGTTCTGATGCAGATGCTATGGACGCCATTGCTGTGATATGGCGAGTTGGGGTCGATTCCACACAATACATACATGCCCTGGTAGTATTGGTAAGGCTCGATGATCGCCTTGGGTTGGTGGTGGTTGTGGTGAAAAAATTATTAATAAAAAAAAAAAAAAAAAAAAAAGAAGAAAAGAAAAGAAGAAGAGATGATGGAGAAGAAGAAGATAAAGATAAAGAGGTGTTGATTTTCCCGATGTGGTGGTTACAACGGTGCATCCGGGGTATGTCAACAGATATGTACGCGATTTCACTTGAAAGATCTGGTCCTCGGCGCCAATCGCCGTGGTCATGGACACGCTTGTAGTAGCTTTGATTGTAGTCGGTGGGGCGATTTTTGTGCCGTTTTTGCTTCTGGTATTCACACTTTTGACTGGGTTCGGGCCGTTGTGGTGGAAAAACTGCAACGCAAGGTTCATTCGTTTGTTTAAGAACAAGAAAAGACCTTTTGAGTATACTCTTATAGATGATTCTGTAATTTTAGGGTCGTTGCCGCGGGAAGAAAACCATTTGAATGAACTAAAAACAAAGCATAACGTTGCTGGAATCGTAACGCTGAATATGCCTTGGGAACTTGTCATAAAGTCTGAGGACATAACAAATTTTGGAATGGAGTCACTCCTCATATCTACACCTGACTACTGTGCTCCAACTTTAAAGAATTGTATGAAAGGGGTAGCATTCATTGAGAAAATAAAAAATCAGAATCCGGGACGTCGTGTATATGTACACTGTAATGCTGGGAAGGGACGAAGCACGACAGTTGTGTTATGCTTTCTTCTGAAGTCAAAAAAATGGACATGTGATCAAGCTTTTGAATATGTAAAAAAAAAACGTCCACACATTGCTAACTTAAGAGCCCTTTGCGGAACTCGACCACAATGGCAAGTGGTAAAGAAATTTTACCATAGCACAGTTATGCCGCCCACTTACGATGCCAGGAAGGTTTTGCCAAAAGAAGCTGAAGAATAAGGGTATCGTATCGAAAAAGTTACACACACATGTATACGAATGTGTACACTCGCATTATGTAACGTATGCGTATGAGGCGGGAAAATAAAACTACTTATGATATGATGTGATATGTACTTCGTACGTACCGATAAAACTTATTTTCCGGTACACGATGTGATATTGTTATGAGTACCACACCACATCTCTAATTTTCTCACAAACCGGGCCGGGCTAGTCCTACAGACCTCTATGCAAATGTGTGCCTTAGATTAAATTAGACAAGTTCTCCAAAAATACTGTGTCCTTGTCTTTCTCGACTTCACGAAATCCTTTTGTATTCTTCCAGTCTCGACTATCCGCATCTGTATCTGTATCAAGAACTCTACTTTTGCTCAAATACCACTTTACCCTCATAGGCTGCTCAAACACGCCTTCATTTGAATTGCTAAGTATCATAAGCGCATTGTACGCCTTTTGTGCCGCAATAAAGGTTGGGAAGTGCAAGTAGCACTTGCCATCTTGAACAAGTGCATTTGCGACATCTATATCTTCTTGCATCCCCAAACTTGTGCTATTATCCCTGGGATATTCATTGGGGCTGCCGCTGATTGTGAACATTTCAGACAGTTTATCATTTAATTCGTTTGCATATTCCATTCTATTTGCCGAATACTTTGTGCTATGCAATTCTATCGTGCAGAATTCCTTTATATCACTGATTTTGCACGAGTTCTCAATTTTCATTGCGTCCAAAAGTGAAGCATCCGTGCCTCCTGACTTGCCCTTCTCACCACCGCTTTTCGATCCTCTAGCCTCTACAAAATAAGACCGTGGGAAAGTGTCAGTAGAAATTTCAGATGCTAGACGACAACCAAAGACCTTCAATGCCGGGGACATTGCTGTTTCCTTGCTTTTCATATCTTCAAACTCAACAAAAGCAAATATCGGGGTTTCCGTGTTTGGGTTTTTTGCCGCCATCTTCACTTTACCAGTCTTCAACACATTCGAGGATTTCAAGTCCAATCGATTCTGCAAAAAGCTTCTCAGCCTAGTATTTGCACTACATGTGCTTTTATCAGCGCCATAAAAATCCTTGTTGAATATATGTATTGAAGATACTTTTCCAATGTGGCTCAAACTCTCAAGAATCTCGTCCTCCGAAATTAATGGAGGTAAATCGCGTAAAACTATGCCTTTTTCATCATTCAAAATATTAGGTAGGACCAACATATCATCATCTCCCTCTACCTCACCTACCATTTCAAGCGGGGGGGGGCTCAATCATGTCTAAATAAATGTTTTGCTCCGCATTTCCGAAGACATCATTTTCAGGGTTCTCAACTGGCTTCCAATTTGGAATTCTTTTTTGTTGTACTTTCTGATTAAATGTCCTGGTGTCCCACCCAAATTTGTCTGATAACGGCTGTAGACTTAGAGAAAATGTTTTTGATGCATATTTCTCATGCGACAGCTTTTTCAAATATAGTCGCTGAGTATCAATGAAAGGTATCAAACCTACGAGTTGAGGCCAAATTAAATTTGAATTGCGTCCGCAATGCAAAAAAATTTGGCGTATTTTGTTTTTCTTTACAGCTACCTTTGCATTTTCTACCAAGGCTTTTTGGTAACCTTTTATGCATTCGCAGAGGTCTTTCACCTGCGATTTTGTCAGTAAAGATACGATTTTGTCTGTACACAAAGACTCATCCATCATTCCCGGCCTAGGAGCCATAGCTCGCTTTTTTACGATTTCTTCAGGTGATAAATGTGCTTCATCATCACCCTCATTTTCTTCGCTAGTTTCACTACAAGCATTATTCCACTTCTCCTCCAGGGTTGCATTTATATCTTTCACTTCCTTATCAGTTAACTTAAAACCGTTGCCGCCGCGTAAAGCAAAGTAATTTCTAAGCAACAGCAACGTTTCGTCAAAGTGGTAGTCATCGCATTTAATCGGAAGTATATTTCCCCATACAACATTTCTAAGACTAGTAACTTGCCTTTTGTCCATATCAGAACATATTGAAGAAGCAGGAATACCATGTAAACGACCCAAGTGCTGAGAAAAGAGAGACGAATCAAAATTACCGCATAGTGCTACCATAAAGCCCTCCAAATAATGTTGTATTTCTTTGGATTCTTGGCCAGCCATTGATGCATTTACTGAAGTTTGCGCTACGTCAACAAGGGTATCAATTTCATCATTTTTTTCTTTTGTACTGTCAAACTTACACGGCAAAATTACGCTGTGTAAAGTAGAAAACTCTGTCGTCAGTTCAGCGGATTCTTCATCCGCTGAATTCTCTGTTTGATTGTTGTCTAGGAAAAGCTTGCAAAATTTGTCAAGTATTCTAATCACTCGATCTTGTCTTATTATCGCATCCAAATCTAGGTCATCATTAATACTGTCTGTAGTTAAACCAAATTCATCTACAATTGCTCCAGAAAGGAATTCTCCATACTCTGCATCATCATGGCTTTCATGTTTTGACGAGCCTTGTTGATTCAGATTGGAATATTCCAGAGTCAAGGCGCTGATGAATATATCGTACACGGACAAATCTGCACATTTCTCTAAGGTACTTGGCTCTAGCATGTCTTTGATTTTACGCAAATTCAGCTTATCTCCGTAAAACCACTGTAGATTTACTAGAAAAGCACTAACAGGATATTGTGCAAGCAGTTTTTGTTCATTCGAAACCGGCAGGTAAGGTTGCTTAAATCCTCTTGCTGCGCTACACAGAGCTTTTCCCCCTATTTTTTCCAAGTAGCTAGTAATATAACTCAGACGCTCCTGGTAAGCTTTGTTTTGGAACTTTCTGCCTCTAAATATAGCAAATATGTCATCAAAAAAATGAATAATTTCATTCGTCCCAGTAGGAGTTTCGAATGATCCCCTAAATCGTGGCAACTCATCCGTTTGCAAAAAATCATTGTCTAACGCTGATAGATGCGTTTGTTCAGACTTCCATCTACTTAAATGAGGCGTATGTACGGTATTGATGCCCAAAAATAGAGCTAGTTCGGAAAAAACGGGCATACAGTTCAACTTTTTAGCGTGCCTGTCGAGCCCTTTCAAAAATTTCCGTATATTTTTCTCAGACGTCCCGCTTGGTTCACTCATAAACATATTGTTCTCTATGCCCTTTTTAAAATATAGCAGGAAACTTCGTGGCAACTCGGTTGATAAACGGAATGCTAAACGCTTGGCCTCAAGCGTATCGACTTTGCTCTGAACTGCTATGTCTGAATTCTGCTTTACAACACGCGACAACCGCATTTCCTGCTGTCGAAGTTCACGTGCTACTTTTTCGCTGACCTCATAATAGTCATGCCTTTCCTTAAGCTTACTATCCTCAAAATCGCCCATGAAAATACCGTCATCCGTTGTCGACGACAACCATGATACGCCCCTTTGCTTTACATTTAGATTATTGCGTGTCCCGTTGCTTGGTTTCAGAAAAGCTTGCCGACGTAACGTCTTTGCGATGGAAGCACTGCCGAAAGAAAACTTTCTTTGTGGAATCCCCGTTAAACGTGCACGGCGAAAGAACCTCGCGCTTGGCTTGAACGCCTGAGCAGTGATCCGGCTCATTGATGCCTCAATCTCCCCTGTCCAAGTTGTGGTATCGCGCCGTCCCGGCCAGCAGCAGTGACGATCGGGGCATTCGGAAGAAGCACTTCGTCGAACAACAATCTTTATTAATTGTATTATTGTAGCTTCTACTATTACTACTTCTTCTTGTTGTTGTTGTTATTGTATTTTAATTTTTTTTTTTCTTCATC
>JACLAC010001462.1_pt1 | contig 12180 bp, 7 predicted proteins | sample 8027881 | NCBI WGS metagenome assembly JACLAC01 (sample SAMN15725517, study PRJNA655200) | protist metagenome | isolation source: fluorescence activated cell sorting (FACS) single amplified genomes of... | place: Spain: Blaines Bay Microbial Observatory, Mediterranean Sea | collected 2016-01-19 | reverse complement strand
CCCGCAGGGCGATGGCGAAAGCCATCGTGAGCGGTCCGGCCCCACAGGTGCACGAGCACCACTTTGAAACGTCTTCACCCTCGAACGCCCCCAAGGTCAAAACGCCCGTGGGGAATCGAATGGCGCCGGGTGGTCGGTTCTTCGGGAAGATGCTTGAATACCCCCGGGAGGGTGAATTCATTGTTCGCGTCAAAGCCAGTTCAGTCATCCCTGACGGGCAAGGCATTCCGCGAATGCAGGTAAGTCTTGGCCTAAGATCCGATACGGTGTCGCCTACCAAGTTGCTGGGCGAGATCGATGTTTCCAATCCTGAATCCTCACCCGAGGTTTACGAGTTTCGTGGTCGCATGGAGGAATTTCCGCTACCAGGGCACAATCCAAAGTTCCCAGGGCTCACGATCATCATCTCCAATGCGTACGACGATGGGCTGCCGCCCGAAACAGCCATTACCTACCCCATTAACAAGTTCACGCGGGACCAGGCAAAGCAAATTGTTTCCCGAGCTAAGAAGAGACCGCTTGTTGTTCCTAATTCTGGAACATTGGTTTCGGGTAAGAATGTCAAGCTGGAGCGTGAGCTTGTCAAAAATGCACAGTCGCTGCAGAAGAATATTGAAGAGTTGCGACTTATTGACCCAGACACGGATGCTAAAATCGATTTAGCTTGTCGCCTTTTCGACGCCAGAAATGCCACGAAGAAGCTCTACAATGCTTTACGAGCACTTGGCAAAGCGAATAGCCTCGAATACGCCACCCTGGTGGATACGTTTGAACGTGAGAATGCAGCGAAGATTCGGGACCACCAAACGGTCTTGGCAAAGTTCAAACACCTGACCCCGCTGGATCGTCGAGACAAGGCAGGGATACGTGCGCTGCTTCCCCCTGAACCAGCTAGGTCGACGCTGGTGCTTGAAAGTTTGGATTTCGAGGGCCCTGTTTACAGTCAGTGGCCGCCAGCAACACATCAGAGTTTGTTGCCACAGTTGCTCGATGAGAAACAGTCGAACGGCGCGTCCGCTGAATCAGAGGGACCTGCGAGGGAGCGGGCGAGAGCAGAACACGCAATTGAAGGATTCATGAGGAAAGCATTTCGCAGACCCGTTAATGAGGGAGATGTTGCCTATGTCATGAACTTCTATGATGAAATTCGACCCAGATCTGAAGAGTTTGAAGAGGCGATTCGTGAAGCGTTCGTGATGATTCTTGTCTCTCCGGAGTTCCTGTATCAATTCGTGCCAAACGTTAAACAACGCCCACGTCCACTCACGCCTCATGAGCTGGCAACCCGCCTCTCATACTTTCTTTGGTCAACTACTCCAGATGCTGAACTGACGGCACTTGCAGACTCGGGTGAACTGAGCAAGCCGACTGTCATCGCGGAACAGGTGGAGAGACTTCTTAGATCCTCACGATCCAACGAATTCGTGGAACACTTCACCGATCAATGGCTTGACTTATCTGGTATCGATCGTGTTGCAGTAAATCCAGAATATTACCCGAATTTCGAAGACAACCTGAAGACTTCGATGCGAGGCGAAACTCACGCTTTTTTTGGGGAGCTTCTTCAGCAGAATTTGAGTGCCTTGAACCTGATCGACTCCGAGTTTTTGATGTTGAACGCCGTTTTGGCAAAGCATTATGGTGTGAAGGGTCCCAAGGGTGGCGTGTTTGAACGTGTGACGGTTCCTACTGGGTCTTATCGAGGTGGCCTTCTCACGCAAGCCAGTGTCTTGCTATTGAATTCCACTGGTGAGGACTCTCATCCGATTCGTCGTGGTGTTTGGCTACGCAGCCGGTTACTTGATGATCCGCCAGCGCCGCCTCCCCCTGATGTGCCCGAGTTGGACTCAGACTCGGCGGATGCAGCGAGCCGTACGGTTCGTGAACAACTTGAACATCATCGTAGCCGAGAAGCCTGCAATGACTGTCATCGTGGCATCGATCCTTGGGGAATCCCGTTTGAAAACTTTGATGCCATTGGTAATTACCGGACTGAAGCCATTCGTGTCATACCACCGAGGCGAAAAAAGATTGGCGTTAGCGTCTCCACCAACAGTGTGCTTCCCACGGGAAAAAGCATCAATGATATTAATGACCTGAAATCCTATCTGCTAACATCCGAGAAACGCAGGTTCTCGAGGGCGTTAGTATCACGGTTGCTTGAGTACAGTACCGGGCGCGAGATCAGTTTTGCGGATCGGAATGACATTGAGAAGCTAACAGATCAATTTGAATCTGATGAGTATCGTTTGCGTGATTTGATTGGCGCAATCGTACAGTCTGAAGTATTCCAAACAAAGTAAGCAAATCGAAGGCGTGTGATGACGAAAAAATCTTGGCAGCTTGATCGCAGGACGCTACTTCGTGGTACCGGTGCAACGATGGCCTTGCCTTGGATGGAGGCCATGGCCTGGGGTAAGAACAGCACAGAGAATTTGCCGACGCGGTTCTGCTGTGTTTATTTTCCGTTTGGCGTGGCGGTGCCACGTGAAGATGATCCTAATCGCCAATGGGGTTGGTTCCCTACGGGAGAGGGGACGAATTACAAATTTACCAAAGTCCTCAGTCCCCTTGCTCCAATCCGCGATCAAGTCACGGTAATTGGGGGGATCTCACATCCAAATGGCTGGGCTATGGGTGGGCACGATACGGGTGACATTTTTCTAACTGGGTCGTTGATGAAAAATGGTACCTACACCAACACAATGTCGCTGGATCAACGCATCGCCGAGGTGAATGGTGCGGACACTCGCTTTCGTTCGCTCACTCTTTCAAGTGATGGTGGCGTTGGCGAACCTACACGTTCGTGCACGTTGTCCTTTTCACGCGAAGGACGACCCATTCCCGCGCTTGCAAGTCCTGCACAGATATTTGATCGACTCTTTGGTGATGAAGAGGGCGGCACGGTCCCCCAGCAACGTCGGCAATTAAGAAATACTAGCAGCATGCTGGACCGTGTGCTGGAACACTCCAAACAGGTTCAGCGAAGCTTGGGCGCGAATGACAAGCGCAAGTTTGATGAGTACCTCTCTTCAGTTCGTACGATCGAAAAGCGAGTTGAACGGGCAGAAGCTTGGCTTGATGTGCCAAAGCCGGAAGTCCGTCGAGAATCGATTCATGCTGATGCTACACAGCAGGGCCCGAAAGATTACATCAAAGCCATCTATGACCTTATGTATCTGGCGTTTCAAACCGATTCAACGCGAGTGGCCACTTACATGATAGGTCAGGTCGCTGGTGCTACAACGATTGCCAATTCGTTTCCAGGTTGTATTGGGCTCTCCCCAAACTGGCACGGCCTTGCTCATGGCGCAGGTAAGGCGGGCGGCATAGAAAAGCTTGGTCGGTTTGATCAATTTCTTGCGCAGAATCACGCGGCGTTCCTGAGTCGCTTGGACTCTACAAACGAGGGCAGCGGAACACTGCTGGACCGCACGATTGTTTTGTACGGTTCAAGCAACAGCAAGACACATAGAAACCATAATTACCCGCTTGTGCTTGCCGGGGGGCGTGGGCTTGGGCTCAAACATGGCCAGTATTTGAAGTACAACGAACGCGAAATGCGTCTGTCCAATCTGTACGCCACCGTGTTAGATCGTCTTGGCGTTAACGATGGACGGTTCAGTGACAGCACGGGTGAGATGACTGACATCATTGCTTGAGAAGACTTAAGACAGCAGGCGGTCTGGGTGTGAGGCTCGTCAACATCGTGCTCCCGACAAGTTTTGTCACCTGCGGGGGAAGATCCACTCGCTATCGTGTGCAAGTTGACATGCGATTCCGTTCTTTTTCAATGTGCGACTCGAGCCTTATCCTGCAATTGATCGAGACGGCTGCGCTCCCCTGAAAGTCCTCCGTTAAGTAGGTTTGACGGTATCTGGATGAGACAGTAAGGCACAGAGGAGCAGTCCTCACTGGCGAGCTGGTTGGAATAGTTTTTAGGCGAGTCTAATTGGCAACAAGACAACCTTAGGATGCTGGAACCTCTCTAGTCCAGCAGTTAATAGAGCACCGATGGGACGCGGTCCTTCGTTAATGCTTACGGACCACGACGTTGGAACGCAAAGCACTGCAGATCAAGCTTCCCGTGTAGATCGGGTCGCTAGGAAGAACTGGCATGCTATATACTAGCTCAGCCGGTTTGGTAACATTCTCAGGCAGCGGTGGCGTCGACGGTTATGCGCAGCTTGCATGGTGGACGTCATGTCAGGCACCTGTTTTCTACTGCAAGAGTGAGTGTTTCGCAGTGCGTATCAAACGGAGACCCGCAACCAGTTTTTCGCACACTCCTACTGACCGGAAGAAAAATGACTAGTGGCGAGGGAGGCAGGGTGTTGAGAAAAAGCTCGCACATGCCGGTAGATATGCGCACCACAGGCCGGATTGGATTGGTGTTCATGTTTGCCCTCTACTGGGGTGGCCTCACGTTTTATACGGGTATAGTTGTCCGAATCATCCACCTGGTTCTAAACGACCCGATGGATGGCGGGCTAATCACGCAGAAAGTGACGTTCGTTCTGCAAGTGCTCGGGGCCTGCACTTTGCCGCTGATGCTTGTAAACGATTTTAGCGTCGCCAAGAAGTCAAAACGCCTGGGCATTACTTTGCTTGGGTTGACGCTTATTCTTTCTTTTGCTTTGCTTTACCTCTTCATTGTCCATTCTCAATTAGATCAATTGATTAATACAAATGAAATGTTGATAACTGATCGTGTTGAGTTCGATGCTGCCCATCGGCGTTACAATCGAACCACAACCGTGCAATGGTTGGCGGCGGTGGCTTATCTACCGTTAAGTGTGCATGCGTGGCGAGTCACCGACTCGGCAAAGTAATGATTCACAGGAAGGAAGTTCTTTCTGTGGAACTCTGCGCGTTGCAATGAGATTCTTAATTAGCGGTGCGGTGCGTGTTTTTGGGCAAACGCATTACAATCGCATCAATCCTCGTCATGGCTGAGATTTATGTCTTTGGCGGATAATTTTTCGATCAAGTCGGCACGCTGCAGCGAGCGATGTACAGCCTCTTCCGGTGTGATTTTATCGTCCACAACAAGTTGAACCAGCGCGTCGTTCATTAGCATGTTGCCTTCCTTTCGGCCGACTTGCATTCCAGACTCGATTTGGAAAGTCTTCCCTTCACGAATCTGGTTGGAGATCGCGTTGTTGACAATCAGCACCTCTAACGCAGCGACTCTTCCTTTGGACGGTCGCTTGCAGAGTGTCTGTGCAACAATTCCCTTCAGGCTGCTTGCCAACATGGTTCTAATTTGTGCCTGTCGATCTGCGGGAAATTGATCGATAATACGGTCTACCGTTGATGCGGCGGTGGTGGTGTGCAGTGTCCCAAAGACCAGGTGTCCTGTCTCGGCTGTCTCAATCGCTATGTGGGTTGTTTCAAGATCTCGCATCTCACCGACCAGAACAATATCGGGATCTTCGCGTAAGGCCGCGCGTAAAGCTCGGGAAAACGACTCGGTGTGCGTATGAACCTCACGTTGGTTGATGAGGCACTTTTTGTTTGCATGCACAAATTCAATTGGGTCCTCGATGGTGATAACATGATCAGTCCTCCGCTCATTGATGTGATCAATCATTGCCGTCAGCGTTGTACTTTTGCCTGAACCGGTGGGGCCAGTTACCAGCACAAGGCCCTTGGGAAGAGTGCAAAGTTTGAGCACTGCCTCCGGTAAATTGAGATCCTCCGCTGTCAGGAAATCATTCGGAATGATGCGGAATACTCCGCCTGGCCCCCTTCTGTCGCGAAATGCATTGCAGCGGAATCTTGCGATCTGTTTGAGGTCGTACGCCCAGTCAGCGTCACCGGTCGCAGCGAAATTGCGGCGGGCGTTTTCTGTCATGATTGAGTCAAGCAGCGACTGAACTTTCTCCGCGGAAAGGGCCGTCGCTTTCAGGGGGACCATTGTCCCATGTACACGAAGAATCGGCGGTGACCCCGTGCTAAGATGCAGATCTGAACCCTCGTTCTTATGAATCGCGGACAGGTACTTGTCGATATCAGGCATGTTGAAGTCCAAGGCAGGGGTTATGGAAGGCGGGGAAAGAGAGCTCTTCATGAGGAATCCAAGGGGCCTGCCTTGCATCAGTGTCCAGGTTGGTCCTGGCTTTTTTCCGCATCCGTGCCTGCAGCCAGGCCTTGTCGTGCCTAGCGGTATAACGCCCCCGAGGTTCGATAGCAAATATTTAGACAGGTTTTGTCGTTTTCGATACGTGCTTGTGGAAACCCACTGCACAAGCCATCAGGGGTGCGAGGGTATGGATTCAGTGATCCATTAAACGTAATGTCGAACCTGAGTATTTTCTCGTACTCAAACACACATTTGCAAAGCAGAGGTCCTGGCGCATAGGAAATGATCAACGCAATCCTGGGGGCGTTCCTGTTTTAAAACACACCCTGCGGGCTGGGCGGTGGCATCGCGTGGGATGTTCTGCCGACACAGCAAAGGCAAGTAGGTAGCGGTGCCCGGGATGGTTGAGTGGTAGCAGCATGGGATGTGGGACAGGAATGACCATGATTACTGTTGGCCCGAGAACGAGGATTCCATGCTGAGCGGAAGCGAGGCAACTGCCCTGCGGGGTACCTCAGCCTCATCGCGGTCCGCCCCGTTGAAGATCATCGATCGTGTTGTCTTTAGCGACCTGTGATGCGACAGCGACATGGTCGATGAGTTCGCAAAGAAAAGTCCCAAGGGGATGCATCGTGCCGGATACAGATCGCGAATTGCGACGGTTGCCTCGGTGGTTTTGATCTTCACGATAATATGAATCAGTGGTTTTGGTTGAGTCGTTTTCGGCACGGGCAGCCTCAGGGTTGGGTGAACCCTCCTTGGTGGTAGCCTCCAATTCGTCAACGACGTTATTCACAGCATTGGCTGCCACGGTTTGTGCGGTCTGCCATAGTTCGGAAAACTGGATTTTCTTGCCGCCCTCTGTTAGCTCAATATCCACGTCTAAGTTCAGCTTGATTCTCATCCTAATACCTCATTGTTACAAAAATGGACCGTCGAACGTTTGCAACGAGGCAACCTTGCTTCGTTGGTCGTCTGGGCCCAAGTCATGGCCGCTTAGGGCGCGAAAAGCCAATTTCTCGCAGTTCGGATTACGAAAGACAGATCAGTTGGTGAGGTTTCGGAGAAATTGTTGTAACTGGCCTGGCATGAGCGTCATTGGTTTGGAGCCAATGTGCTATGGATTTCGTATGAACCGGTCGATTGGTGCGGAGTCAAAGGCCATGTGTCAGTACGAAACGGATAGGCAGGAAGCTCCCGGCGATTCATCAGGCCACCGGCAGGTAGGTTTGACCAACCATACCGTACGGCCACCGGCGAGGGCACGTCCTCGCTCCACACCACCAGTTCGCGCTTCCCTTGGTCTACCCGCGCACGTGCATGATGAAACGCTCGGTCCTCGCCTGCGATGTAGAAACCGACATCAACATCCTGATCCAACACGAGGCCGCGGTCGGTGTCTGATTCAAAGCGAATGTGGATCTTGTCTTCCGCTTTTTTCATGGATTCGTACACTGGCCCACGCCACTCAAGCGGTTTGTCCGAGTCGTGATTTGACACTTTGTAAACTTCGGCAAGTGCCCAGCGGGCAAGACGCTCCCCAACGGGTAGTTTACGAATGGGGTGGATTCCTTGTGACGAATTGGTGTCAAAGCTGACAACTAAGCCTGTATTAGGTGTTGTTCGCCATGTGTTGAACTGAACTTCCCGCACAATATTGCAGTGGTGGTTCATGTCGTATTCCATGCCGCGACGGTTACTCCAACCTGCGATTTGTACAAGGCCAAATGGGAGCTGTTGGTCGCGAAAGATTTTTCTCCAATCTGCAATCACTGCTGGGTAGGTCTTTGAAAAAGGTTTCCAGCCAACAGTAAACGAATTGTTTTCGCCCTGGTAGAACAGCACACCTTTCAGGGAGCAATGAGCCAATGGCATGATGCAGCCATTTAACATGCCGCCAGGCTGTCCTTTCTCAGCTGGATCCGTGTAAGCGTTACGGTTGGGACGCCTCGGTTCCCTTTCACCGTTGGTCTTGGCTTCGGTCCGTGCAAGGTCCCATGCCTTTAGGTCAGCCGCATAACGAGCCTCGGCGCCATCTGCACCGCCCCCTTCGTTCCATGCCTTCACAGACGCTTCATACTGGTCAAAGTACGGATCCACTTCAGGGATTTTGCGTAGTGTGTCTTTGGTAACCCAGTGTTGCGCCATTGTTCCGCCCCATGAAGTGTCGATCAATCCAATCGGAACGCGCAAATGCCGGTGAATACGTTTTGCGAAGTAGTAGCCCACTGCCGTGCAGTTACCGACATGTTGTGTTGTGCAAACCCGCCAATTTCCAACCGCGTCTTTCGCGTTCCTCACCGGGAAGTCAGTTTGAGGTTTATGTCGTGCCACCTTGGGGATGCGGATGAAGCGTATGGCGGGAAAATTTGCGGCAGGGATTTCCACATCAGCGTCACGCGTTGATCGCAAAGTCCATTCCATGTTGCTTTGGCCGCCACATAACCAAACGTCGCCGATGAGAATATTGTTGATCTGAATCTTGGCGTCATTCGAAGTGACCATAAGCGTACTTGGTGTGCCGTTGGCCGGGAGTGCGGCCAGTTCGACTTGCCATCTCCCTTGGCTGTCCGCCGTCTGTTGTGCCTCACGTCCAGACAAGGAAACATGGATTTTTGAACCAGCATCTGCCCACCCCCATATGCTGATGGGGTAATCGCGCTGAATTACCATGTGGTCACCAAAGATATTCGGCAAGCGCAATTCGGCATGACATGCCGAGACTAGCCCGAAGGCAATCATGATGGATGGAATAAGCCGAGAAGGTTTCATGGTGGTGTGTCTTTCTTTCAGTTCGACTGGAACCCTCGTCCGCGGATTTTTGTACGCTGGCATTGGGTGTTTCGTGACTGCGTGTTGGGCCGTAATCTAATGTTTTGAAAACCGAAGTGGAGCGGCGGTGCCATTGGTTGCGTAGGGTAATCGAGCAACCAGGAAGGAATAAGGGATGTTGCAGCATCTATTTCAAGTGCGTTACACTCGAAATATGATGTAAAGCATAACCCTCGGTGCGTAAAACGCCGAACGTAAGGGTTGTTGTTTACCGGGCGATTAGCTCAGTTGGTTAGAGCGCTGTGTTCACACCGCAGAGGTCACAGATTCGAATTCTGTATCGCCCATTTTGATACTTTCAGCCGAATTGGAGGGTATTAATACTGTTCGGTCCATGAACCCGAAATTCACCCACCCCAAACAACCAAACTGCGGCAGGATCCAGCCGGCTCGACAAATACAGAACACGAAGCACCTTCAAACCAATCCTCGCTCGTGTCTCGGAAACCTGACAACGTCCGCGAGTAGTCTTGTGCCGAAAAGGAAAAAGGTGTCAGGAACGTTCTTGCCGCCTTTTTTATCTTCGCCGTGATTTCTCGTCCGGGACGGCCGAGTTACATTTGCCATCTTCAACAACTGAGTTCCCCTGGTCCTGGGTTGTCCGCAACTACGAAGAACGCCCGCGTTTGGTAGACTTTATGTTCCAAATTGCAGGTGCCGGTTGATCCGATGCTCGCGTCATTGCTTGTATTTTCCACCAATTCCGCATACTGAGCCGCTGAACTCCTGAACCATGGAAACCTGGCACGTACGGATTATTCCGGTGCTGTGTTTACACAGCCTGCTCATCAGCTCTCCGTTACGTGGGCAAGACCAGCGATTCTCAACACGACCAACACCTGCGCTATCGCCGGAAGCTTGCGGTGTCTATCTCTGGCCAGGCTGGCGGCCGGAGACCATGAATCGAGAAACCTGCCCGCTGGCCAAAGGTGCCGCCATCATCTGTTCATGGAGTGCGCTTGAGCCGGCGAAGGGTCACTTCGAATTTGAACGCGAGATTGGCAACAAACTGCGTGAAGCGGACAAGAACGGCTATCAAGTTTCACTCGCAGTATGGACATCACCCAACGAAATCACGCCGCAATGGCTGTACGAGACTGGCGTCCCCGGAGCAACGTTTCCGGAACGGATTACGCCTTTTAAGGAAAAAAAGCACGATCGATTTCCGTACTATTTTGATGAGACATACCAAAAGTACTTTCATCGTCTGCTGGAACGCACCGGCGAATACCTCGTATCGCTACCGGCGGCGCTCCGCGGTCGGGTTGCTTTCGTCGAAGTTTGTGAAGGCGCGACGGGCGATCCGGCACCCTACTACGGCCGGAAGACAGCAGAGTTCTGGCCCGAGCCACTCGAACAAAAGTATCGAATCAGTCGAGCGCGGTGGAGTCACTACCGAACGCTGGCGTGGAACAAATACCGAGCCGTTTTTCAAAACGACGTAATTCATTATCCGCTGCTCGTGAAAAGCGCGGATATCGACGAGCAGGAATTTGCCTGGTGCCTGAGCAACCTGCCTGCCATCGGCTCCAAACAGGCGTTGTTCTGCGAATACTATCAGCATTCAGGTTCAGGCGCGCGATTGGCTCTCCTGAATCGCACGCGGGACGCAATGCGTAATGCAGGAAAGTCGTGGTTCACACGCGGCGAGTACGACGCACAGTGGAAACTGTTCGGCTGGAGCACCCAACGTCCCGAGCAGTCGCTCTATTGGACGGCTCTGTGTGCCGTAAATGCACAACTTGATATTTGGCAGGTGCACTATGAAGCGCTGCAACTTGAGAAGGCGTCGATTGCTGTCGAGTTCTTCAACCGCTACGCAGGTCAACGCGATGCGACCCGCGCACCCGCGGCGTTCTGTGCACTCCGCAAGGGACTGGACGCCGCCGACACAAGAAGGTTTCCTGAAGCCGAATTTGGAAGGGCCATTCGCTCCAATTTACAGCGCTATTCGAAGATCGCGGAATCCTATAGCCACCGTGGAGCCATGCAAGGCGATCCGCAAAAAGCGGTCGGGGGAGTGATGCTCAATCGACGATCTGAAGACTACAACGACGTCGGTTGGGACATTCTGCCGGGCAACTACAGCCGGTTCCTGTCGCAGATTCGCCCCGACGCAACCAGCATCGGATGGTGGCACAAAGGGCCAAAGCAAAGCGTGTACGGTCGATTCGCCCGAGGGTTTGATGTTGCCAGCGGCAAAGATGCGATGTACTTCCGGCTGGCCAGTGACTTCCGTCGACGCGACTCACCGCAAAGTCTCACTCTGCGGGTGGTCTATCTGGATGAAGGTGATTCGTCGTGGCATCTCAGCTACCATTCACGGGACGGGATGAAAAAAGCGATGGTCGTCACGAATGCTGACAGCGGCCAGTGGCGTGAACAGACAGTTACGGTGGTCGACGCTGCAATGCAGCAGGGTGGACTCCACGAATCCGATCTGATCCTGGCCAGCAACGGCGGCGATACCGTCTTTCACCTCGTTGAAATTCTACGGGCGGATGGCTCGACGAAACAATAGAACCAGTTTCAAAACTCTGTTTTCAATCGACGCTTCCTTACTGTTCGGCAGTATCTTGAGAGCCACGTTTTGCGTATCTTTTTAAGCAACTCTTGATCATCAGGGGCCAATATAGAGATGCGAACATCGACAACCTTACCTGTATCTTTGCGGATTAATCGCACGACCTCAGCATTTAAAAAAGGAATCGAGCTTAGCAATAACGGTGAATTCCCCGGTTGCCGTCTTCCAAACGCGAAGATCATTGTCGTAAGTGGAGCCATCCTGAAAAACAACTTCCGGCTTCACCTCTGCCAGAGATTCAGGTGTTGTCTGCTGTGCATTTGCGAGGTTCAGGGTCAGCACAATCGCAAGACAAATGGTGATTGATCAAACGCCCAAATACTTAGCCTCGTAAATCATCAGGATAATGAAGGCGATTATTGCCATTAAGAGCAGTACCATCGGAAGCACGCAGCCCAATAAGGGATAGAGCCAAAGTTTTCGCTGACCTTTCGCGTTATTGCCCTCACCGACAAGCACCCCCTTAGTCTCGGTCTCGCTGGTCTCGTATGGAATTTGGTTGATCAGTCATTGATGACTTAGAACGCCAGGAGTTGATGCAGGGTGACTAGTGGTGGTGCGGGGCGTTTTAGTTGTCTTGATGCTTAACTACCAACACGTAAATATGAGACATCTACCCTTTTTCATGTCGCTAAATAGGAAATCCTTCCTGCAAAATAATCTACGGACTTTCTTCAAT
>JACLAC010021074.1_pt1 | contig 12184 bp, 8 predicted proteins | sample 8027881 | NCBI WGS metagenome assembly JACLAC01 (sample SAMN15725517, study PRJNA655200) | protist metagenome | isolation source: fluorescence activated cell sorting (FACS) single amplified genomes of... | place: Spain: Blaines Bay Microbial Observatory, Mediterranean Sea | collected 2016-01-19 | reverse complement strand
CACAAATGAAGTAGAATAGTAATCATTGTATTCACACAGAAGAACGCTGAGTTACGTACCTTTTTTATTCACACACGGAAAGTCAACTTTTTTTTGTTCTTTCCTTCTTCTTCCCTTCTTCTTTCCTGTGGAAATGCTCAACGCCAAAGGCGGCGGTGGACGGCGACTAAGAAAGCCGCGGCCGGGCTTGACGTTAGATAGCGACTGCGTGCAGGACAACGTGCCGGTGAACATCATAGACGGCATCTACATAGGCTCTGTTCACTGTGCGTTTAACAGGGAATCGTTGGCGCAGTATGGAATTACCCACATTCTGAACATTTCCGGGGTCCCGGCAACGTACCCGAAGAATTTCACGTACCTGCAAGTCACCATGCGTGACAAGGGGTACGCGAACCTGTTGAGTGCAATACCGGCGGCGAACATATTTATCGAAAGCTGCATCGATAGCGGGGGGAATGTGCTCGTGCACTGCAAGGGGGGGCGCTCCCGCTCTGCCGCGTTCGTGTGCGCCTTTCTCATGTCCACGATGAGTTTGGGCTTCGACGACGCCTACAAAATGGTCAAACGGAAACGCAGCGTCGTCAGCTGCAACAAAGGCTTCGAACTCCAGCTGAACGCGTACGGCACCGCTGGCTGGGACGTGTACCGCGCGCACCAGGCGCTGCTGCGGCAACATTTAGAGGTAGCGCTTTACAACTACAAGTTGAACGGGTCCGTCACTCCACGGCCCCTGGCATCCTGCGCGTTGGACACCCCGGTAAGGCTGTGCTTAACGCGGCCAAAAGGGAACACGGAGGAACAGGTCATCCCCTCCCTGCGGGGCGCCGACATGAAGTTCGTGTGCCGGCGATGCAGGACCCCCTTGTTCGTGACCTGCAGCATTGTAAATATCTCCCCGTCGGAGTCCTCGGGGGCGACCCATTCGCCGCTGATAGCTGGAAAGCGTTTGGATTTGAACCAGACGACGATGGGCAAGAAATCTCAAAACAGTAGCAGTGCGACGGTGGGCCAGGAGTCCGACCAAAACCTGCCGACGGCGTACTCGGACGAACAAGCCGCCCTGACGGACCGACCGCCGCGACTACGCCGGTACTATGCGTCTGCAACCATTGCCGAGCCTTTTGGCGAGGAGAAGAGCACTTGCAGCGAAGCCGAGGAGGACGCCGCGATCGCCTTTCCTTTGAGCGAACCGAGATCGAGGCGCAGGTCCCGCTCCGACTCCGCGGCGGGAGGAGACAACGGCAGCGAGGCCATGGACGTAGACGACGACGACCAAGCGATGGCCGGGTCAAAGGGGGGGGGAGACTGAGGTAGGGGGGGTTGTAAATTATTCGTCGCCCCCCCCATCGGACTTTGTACATAATGTAGTGGGCGACACGTCGTTGCTTCGCCCACAGTCGAAAGAAAAGCAAAGGTGGCTGTCTCAAATGAAAGCGCTGGAATGCGACGCCGAACGGCCGAAAGATCGTCTCCATCGGCCCTCGGTGATCGCCCGGTTCGACGAGCAACGGGCGATTTCTTTGAGCGAGAGTAAGCACTATTTTATCGAGCCCATGGAGTGGATGGGAAAGCTTTCGAAATCGTCTGGCCCGATCTGTTGCGCGAACGAGATGTGCAAGCTGCAGGTTGGAAGGTACGATTGGGGCGGGCTTGCACTGGAACATCCTGTTCGTAATCCGGTAGGTTTCGGTGATGATGGATCTTCTAAATCGGGCGAAACGAGCCACGAAAAAGCCTCAAGTGCGACGGGTAATAGCCCATTTTTTATCGCCCCAGCCTTTCGAATCGAAGCTGGCCTTGTCGTCACTATTTGATGATTGATCAATTAGTATACCTTAATTGTAACTCTATATATTGCTGATAAGATCGGAATTTTATTTTTATTATTACTCCATTGACTCATACATTAAAATAACAAAACAGTAAAAAAACAAACAATAGAATGGCGCCTCATATTTCCTCGTTAGAGTACACATACAATAAATAGTACAGGCCAATTTCCCCTTTTCGATTATTTTTATCGACCGTTATAATTATGAACATTCAAAACCTATGGTATGATTATGTATACAATATACAACAGCCTCCTCGTAAAAAAGTAGAAAAAATGATGGATGAGGCTTGCGAAAAAAAGAACAAAAAGAAAAAGTATTCTTCCTCTATCTTGTGCGTATGTTATTAAATTATATTGATTCTATTATTTTTTAGTAGTAGTAGTAGTAGGGGCGGCGGGTCGTAAAAAATAAATAATCCATCATTACCTGACCTCACACAAGTCATCAAAAAGACATCGAAGATAAAGTTCCCTACGGGTACACCATCGTACCGTGTTTAGTTTCTGGATGAAAGTTAAAGTGTAAAAAGAAATTTGCAGATTTCATATACTAAGTGTTTTCAAGGTAGACATTGGCCATCGTGTTGCACAATTGAACTTCAGCTTTGAACCAGAAGCCCGCGGTAACAAATAACGTTACATCTGGGTGGCCCAACTACTCACGACATGTACAGTCAACCCCCTCATCGAACTTCCGAGGAAGAAATTCTGCGCAAAAAAAAGGCGTTGGAGGCGCAGCTTGCAGAAGCAAACAGTCAGTTGAGCAGTATTCAGCTTAATATGAACAAAGAAAACGATGGGAATCGCAAGAAGAGGAATATGACCAAAAAATACGGTGGCGGCAAGCGGAACAAACAGCCGACGCTCTCCAAAGGGTCTAACGGGAGCTCTTCTCAAAAATCAAAATCCAAAAAGGCCACCAGGATGGCGTCTCGGCAGCGCCACAACACTCCCCCCGTCCCCCCGCCAACGCGGCATCGTAGCCCTCCAACCATCCCGGAAAACGTTGTGAATATTCCCCACGCCTCTGCCCCAACTCCGTCCGGCATGCCCTTCACCAGCACGAGCCGGCCTGGGCAAGTAGCGAACGAGGCAACGACGCACCGCGCAAGCGGGAGCCTTGCTTCCAGCCCGTCCACCGACGGCGCGGCCCAAGCAGGTACGAACATTTCTCATAGAATTCTTTCCACTCATGGGGCAAGTAGCGAAGTGTTCTTGAAGCATTTGCAGCAAACGTGGGACCTGCACCAAACAATGCAGAGCGAAACAGAAAATATGAAAGACCATTTAGATGCATACAAAAACCAGTTGCAATCAGCACGCAACGAAACTGCGGAGGCAAAGCGGCAAGCGTCCGAGAGCCGTGCACAACTACTCGCGCTGAAAAAATCCAACGAAACCATCACCAACGAGATTGCAGGAATGAGAAACGCGCTGGATAACGTAAGGTCGCGCGCCCGCCAAGTACAGGAACGTGCGAAGTCCGAACGCGATAAGTTTAGCGCGCAAATCAATTCGCAAAGCCAGACGATCATGGGGTTGACCAGCAGATTGGAGGAGTCCCAATCGACAGGGGACAGGGAGTCCAAGCTCTTGGAGGATGCGAGAAATGAGTGCGACAAACTAAGTGTTCGCGCTGCCGAGATAGAGAGAGAGCTCTCTGACTCCAAGGGGCAGATGAGAGCTATGCGCAGCAACGAGTCCGAGATGGAAGGTCACCTGAAACGTTTGGTGAACGAACTGAAAGAGTGCGACGCGGGCCGAACTGAAATTGCCACCAAATTTCGGGGCGCCGAGGCTGAACTAAAAGAGCTTCGTGTACGGGGCCAGTCCGTCCAAAAGGACCAGATGGTTCTGGAGGAAGAAGTATCTGCCCTACAGGAGGCGCTGGACCAGGAAGGCGTGAAGAAGATTGAGCTGAGAAGTAAGATCTCAAGTCTGAAGCACGATCACTCGAACCAGATGGCCGACCTCCGATCAGAGCTTCAGCGAGCAAACGACAAGTACCTCAAAGAAAAGGGGGCCTCGCAGCAGGCCATTGATGATTGCAGGCACGCAGAACAATGCACTCAGGGTGCAATTGAACGCGCAGAACGAGCAGAGGAAAACTTTTCAGCCATGGAAAACAAATACATGTCCCTGCAAGAGCGATTTCAAGAAGAAACTGAACGAGTAAATGCCCAGGAGGAACAGCTGCGGGCCAACAGAGCAGAGATGAAGAGAAAAGACCGACTCGCTGCAAGCATGGAAGAGGAGGTCAGGAGCGGCAAGATCCGGGTTAAAGATTATATTAATGACCTCAAGGCAGAGCGGGAGAAGATCCAGGAACTCAAAAAATCAAACAAGGCAATGAAGAAAGGGGTGAGCTCGTTTAAAGATGAGACAGAACGCCTTCAACAGAAGGTAGCCAACGCTACGAACCAACTCTCAAGGCAGGCGGAGGAAATTTCTGCTTTGGAAAAAGCAAATCGCGAAATGGAAGAAGAGAACCGAACCCTGCGGGCAGTCGCAGAGAACGCACGTGTAGCGTGCTTGGACGTTGAAAAATCGTTGAAGCAGTCGGTTCAGAAGCAGAAAACAATGGAAGAAAAAATGAAAGAGGAGGTGGAAAACGTTGCGATGGAAGCAAACAAAAAGGTTGATGATTCTCGAAACAAGATGGCCAGCCTTGAAGAAAAACTCGTCCATACCACAAAGGCCAACGGGAAAATGGAGCGTGAAATTATAGATTTAAAGCAGTCGCTGAAAACCACAAGCGCCGACTTCCAAAGCAGCGAGGAAATGTGCGAGAAATCGAGGAGGTCGCTCGAGGCGACGCTCACAAAGCTGGAAGAGGTGACTTCAGAGTTAAAAAAGAGAATGAAGTCCGAGCAAGTCTTGAAGGCCAAAAATGCGGAGATGGAGAAAGAACACGAAAAAGAGGTTGAAACGCTTCAGTCGGAGCTTGAAGCGTCAACAGAATTCGGTGAAAAATTTAGAAACCGAACGGAAGAGCTGGTGGAAAGGATGGAAACCAAAAACATGGAATCAAAAAATATTAAAGAGGCTAACCAAGAATTGACGAAGGAGCTGGAAGAAATGAATGACGAAGCAGCGCAGCAAGTGTTTGCCTTTAAAGGGCGAATGAAAGAGCTAAGCGACGAAATTCAACGGGTAGAAGACGAGAGAAACGAGGTGGGGGAAAAACTGCAAACGACCCAGTCACTTTTGGCCAACGCCGTTAAGACGATCGAAGACTTGCAGAATGAATTGCAGTCGGGGGACGAGGTCAACGATAAAGCATTTGGCTCGATGCGAAAGCAGGTAGAATCGATGGAAGTCGCCAGGCAGGAGGCGGTGCGGGCAGCCACCCAAGCAGAGGAGCGAGAGATGTCCGTGAGGCATGAGTTGAAGCGATGCGAAAAGAACGCAGTAAGTTTAGAGCGAGAAAATAGATCCATGAAGGAAGAGCTGGAGGCGAAGCGGAAGAGCTTAGTTGTTCTTCAGAGGAAGTTTGATCACTTGCAGCGAGACACAGACAACGCTCGCACGATTGAACAGAACATGAGCAAATTCCTTAAGAGCATGATTACTACTCCACGCGATGCAGCAGCGGGAAAAGGAAACAGCCTTGCTTTGCCCCTTTCTGGGAGCAAGAGTGCAAGGAAAGACGAGACCGAGAGCTTGCCAATTATAGGGTCTAGTGGCAAAAAACCGCGGCCTAAATCTGCTAGGCCACGATCTGCAAGAAGAAGGGGGGTGCAGAAGAAACTGTGATGAACTTGGGGCACTTGTCGCTTGCGAACAAAATATAATTTTATTCTAATCTAATTTTTACTCATCATCATATCTCAAAATATAGAATTCTTCTTCTATGGAATGATATCCATTAGTGCTGCTGCCTGTATTATGTAAAACAGTGGTTTGATTTACTTGGTATTTACGTACCGGCATATGTGGTGGTGGGATATAATAATAATCTATTAATACCTGTACCTATTAATTAATATACCTGTACTGGTACCTCCTGTATTTTATTAAATACTATACTCTATATACTACTACTACTACGACTAAAAAAAAATTAAAAAAATTGTAATAATAATAATAATAAATTAATCCAATTCTTAACAAACAAGAGTTTATTGAATTGAATTCCTTTCTTATTACGACCGACCACCATCCATAATCTTCTCTCTTGTTCTGTTTTTATTATTGCACTGCCTAACAAAGTATACGCATATATGCAATTAACGATTTGGGGGGTTTAAAGTGCGCTCGTCACACAGTTAAAAGTATGATTGGGATTGCCCTGGTTGTGGAAGATGCGAGCCAAGGCGTGCGGTTGGCCTTTCGGTACCCGGCTTCGTTGCGGTCTTCGGGGCTCATTGCACAATCGAAACGGGGCGGGGCCAGTTTGAAGACGAACGTTCCGGGGGCCACCAAGTCGAAGAAAGACATAGACAACAACCCTTACGAGTTTAATTCCGTCGAGGATGAGTATAGAGACGCGTCAGAGAGTAGTTCCAGCAACTACAACAGTGCGAATAATAATGGCGATGACTTCAAGACTGGATTCTTTGACCTAGAACCTGACTTCTTCGCCCAGCTCTTTCGCCCGAAAAACTCGCTATGCAACAAACCGTTTGAGCTTGAAATTGATCAGGTCACGTTTATTTCTCACCCTGTTTTGTGCGGCGGCAATAGTCTTAATTTTTTCAATGTCGTTTTTGCAGTGCCTTCCGACACGGACAGAACCTCGGGCGAAGAGGCCGCGGGCACGTCGGCACCGGGGTCCCTCTCTCGCCCCAGTAGCAGCCGGGCCCATTTAGTCGGGTATCGATTGGCGGCCTCGAGGTTGGCGCATGCTTTGTTCTACGAGGAATCCCGTTGCAATTACGTGTCGAATGAAGCGTCGAAGATCTTGAACGTCTGGGAGCAGCTTGAGAAGAAACCGCATGATCAAACTGGCACGATTAATGGTTCCGGGGGGACGGCCGATTCGGAAAAGAATTCTGACCCGCAGACCCTCATCGACGTGTGCCTATCGCGGAGTCTGCTGGCCTGCGAACTGAAGGACGTGTACCATAAGCTGAACGAAAAAGGTTCCGCGCATTTTTCTTTGAACCTGTGGATGCCACTGTCCATCGCACTGCGGGACCCGATTTGCCATCCTGCCATACCAATACGACCGTACCAAACCCTGATGCTGCTGGACGAGGAAGCTTCTGTTCTCGCTTCTTTGCCGAGGGATGCGTCTCCCCAATTGCAGAGCTTCGTCAAGATGACCAACGTCATGAAAAGTTTTTTGGAGCTCCATGTAGACTCCGGGGTTTCTTTGACACAATTGTTTCGACTGGCCGCGCACCTAGTGTTCTGGGGAAAGGGAAAGATCATCGACACGCTGACAAAAAACAACGTGTACGTCGTGCATCCCAAGGCGGACCTGCGGCCGAACTCCACGAATGCCTTGGAATTTTACCACAAATTCAGCCCCATGACCCTGCACCAGGCCCTGAACCACATTTCGTCGCGATTGACCAACATCGGCGAGCACATGAGAGGGATGAGCTCCGAGAAACAGCTGCGGTTTATCCACGTGCTCATATGGCTCCTTAGAAAAGACTTCCTGTCCCAAATCCACACGTACATTCACCTGCTGATAGGGGACGCGCAACAGTCCAGGGCGAAGCGAATCTTGAGCAGCAGTAAGAAAACGGTCAAGAACAATCGGAGGGGGAAGAAAGGGAACAAATCCAGGCAAGGAGGGAACATTTCGAGCTTGAACGATTACAGTGCGAAAGTGCGAGAAGATATCGTAACCTCGAGCGGCGTCGGCGTCTCCCCCCCAATCGGAGTCTCCGTGGGTGGTGGTGGTCCGAGTGGGTGGCTTGATATCGCGTCCCAGCAGCAAAAGTCCTTGCATTTGCAACCTCATGAAAGGTCTTACTTGGAACAAATTGCAAACGATACACCCGTGTACAAACTTTTTAAGAGGCTCTGCCCGTACTTGCACGGAAAGCACCACATCGAGGAAATAATGTGGCGGGAAACTGTGTCCAGGAAGGCAATCATGTCAGTGCTGGCAAACTATGGGGACGTCCTCGTGACCGTGCAGCAGCGTCAAGACGATGATAGACCCTCGTAGGGAAGATGACGGTTGCGTTGTTGGTTGGGTACTCAAACGATTCTTAGAATTAATCTGAAGGGGGGGGGGGGTATTAAAGTCAGTTAGCACCTTTTTGTGAGATTGTACTGTTTTAATTAAATCAGTTTAACTTATAAACCATTATGCTAAGAACGTATCGTTTTTTACTATGTTAAGAATATGATAAGTCGCTAAATCTTACGTAAGAATTACTCAAGAGAAGTAGGACGAAGGCACGCCACCGAACCTTGGCTATTGCACCGCCGATCGAAAATACCGCAAACGACCCTCCCCCGACATCTCAACCCACAGATAACAACCCCTGGACCGATTTACAAGTCAGACAACGAGCACCTCAAAAACAATTAAGCCGCTGCTTGGAAAATCGCACAAGGATTGAGTCACCTATGAGTGAGATATCGGATGAGGAAGTTGATTACGGTTCATTTGCAAGCATTGCTAATCCAGATACCGATTCGGATTGTTCATGGACTCCACTCTAGATTTCAGTTTTCAGTTTTCAGTTCGCAGTACATTAATTTTAATTACTTAAATAACAGCCAATTTTCTTATTTTAATTACTATATAAAATAACAGCCAATTTTTCTTGTGTTTTATATTTTTTTAATTACTATAATAAAATAACAGCCAATTTTCTTGTATTTAATTAATAAAAAAATTAGATCTTAAAAACATTTGTGCGCACTTGTGCATGGGTATTTTATAATTTTGTTCTGCAACAACAGAATCATATAATTATATTTTTTTGTCCTGTGCGAATTTCTGCATTTAATGTATACCAGCAGAGTCCTCCTTCAGAGGCGCAGGTCCCATGACAATCGTTCCACGTGGATTCTCGGGCTAGGTGTCCCCTTGTATGTTATTCGTTTTGGGAGCACAGCCGTCATTGGCAACAAATGTAGTGTAGATAAAGCGCCCTTTGGACACTCAGAAAATGGCGGCACGTCCAGGCGCAACAGCCGATTGATTTTTTATGTTATTGCTTCCTATATTTGGAAATCCGTTTGATCCCATCGCCCAGGCCAAAAAGGGGCCAAAGTCGGATCCAGCAATCCCACCGAGAAGCACCGACTGGAACGCTTTTAAAGAGCGGATAGTGACATCGATTTGGACTGTGTCTTGGTCAACGCTCTTTGCTGACGTTAACTGCACCGCGTCTACGGCAAAAATGTTCACGTAGCTCGGTGAATGGTCAGGCTGAGACGTTTGAAAGTTTATCGGAAGCCACTCTTTGCTTCCCACAAAGTTGGTGGCCTCCAAGATGGCTTTATTGAAATTGTCAACGTGACCGTTTATATCAGATTTGTTCAGCCCTGTGTTCGCAAGGTAAAACGTCAAATCTAAGGGGACCGATGTGCACACTTCTGGCTCGTCTTTGGGTCCAATTTCCTGGCATAGAACACGGACCAAAGACGCCCAAGAATTGTTGTATAAATGCGCGCCGTTCACAAAAATGTGCGGAAACAGCCCTCGAGGGTGAAGTTTCTTGTACATCGGGGCCCGTGTTTTGTTCAAACTTTTCTCGATGCGCCCAACTTCCGTCTTGTTCGCCGCGCAACCACTGACCTGCTCGTAGTCGATGCCCGCCTCTTTTGCACACAGCGGTCGTCGCGCTGGATCCGGTGTTGCCTCGCGGTTGGCATATGGGCCCTCGAAGCACTTCAAAAAGTGGGCAACGTTTCGCTGTGAACTTGCGGAGCACTCGGATTGGAACCAGCAATATTCATGAACAAGGCAACTTTCGAACCTGACGCTGTCGCAGGCCATTCCGTCGCAAATGTAACTCCCTGAGACAGGGTCGATGTGGTTCAGCGGAAAGTACCGAAATCGCACTCTCTCATTGAACGCGTCGAAAGCTAGTGTTTGGTATACTACATTGGATGCTTCGAAACAGTATTGTCACGTGCTGTAGCCGTACCAGTCTAAGGTAATCGGCGCCGTCGTCCCGTACACGAAACTGACCTGAAAAAATAAAACCAAGGCCGCAGTAGCAGAAACCATTTTAAGCAGGGCAGTTTTGAATTATGAAATTATCAAATTGTATTTCAACTTTCAACCAACGTCCTTGTTGAATACAATAGAATATGGTCTACTTTCATTATAAATAAACATTCCTTATATACATTTCGTTTTTATTCTTTCCTTGCATTCTTCATCATCGTTTTTTCTTGTGAATGAAGAAAAAACGCACCGTTTAAAAAAAAGTACATATATTAATATTTTATACTTCCTCCCCTTGACCCTTGAGCCTTGAGATGATGGAGGACAATTTTTTTACAAGTCGTCTTAACGACGGACGACGGAGGAGGAGGAGTCGCATTAATTTGATTTTGATACGGTACCAGGTACGATAAAATATCTCCTCCTTTTTTTTCATTTCTTTTTTATCGCTTTAAAATCCCTAACACATAGTCGTCTAGTCAATGAAAGCGTTTGGTAATAGTGTGAAGTTTATTTCGTAAGCGTTGGTTTAATTATTTTTATTACCTAGTAGACTAGGTACTTTTAAATGGCATCTTTAGCCAGCACCCGTGAACTGACCCAAGGGACCCCAGAATGGTTTGCGGCAAGAAGGAGTAGGCTGACGGCCTCTAATTTTGGGACGGCTGCGGGAATATCAAAGTACGTTAGCCCCAGATCATTGTGGCTGAAAATCACGAACCAAATAGAAGTTACTCGAAACGAGACTGCCGCAACGCAGCATGGTGTGGATAACGAAGACAAGGTCCGAAAAATGTACGAAGCAATCTCTGGGACCACGGTAACGGAGACTGGGTTTTGGGTTCATCCAAAACATGGTTGGCTAGGCGCATCGCCCGATGGTTTGGTTGGTGATATCGGTATGTTGGAAATTAAATGTCCCGTTTATCAAGTTCATGAGACAATTCCGGGTCATTACATGGCCCAGATACAGGGTCAGTTGGAATGTGCAGATAGAATATATTGCGATTTTGCTAGTTGGCATGGGAACACATTGAACATCTGGAGAGTGTACCGGTCGAAAGTGTATTGGAACTGGTTGTATAGCATTTTGAAAGCGTTCTGGTTTTGCGTTGAGTGCCAAATAGATCCGTCGTCCAAGTGCCCCATCCCTCCTGAGCATCCTCCGCCACAGGTACAGATAGATTTCCTTTACAGCATGCCCCCGCCTTCCTCCAGGAAGAAGAAGAAAGCGCACTGCAATGCCGTTTGCAGCACAACGTCGAAACGGTGCAAGGTAACGTTTACTGTGCCAGAGCAAAACTTTAAGCCCTTGTTTTCGTATGTAAAGGGTCTAAGTCCAGGGCCCGTCCCATCCGTGCCTACGACTAACAGGTCTACAGCGTGCCTTTACTGTCACATTCACAGTAGAAAATCGAGCATACCTCAACGAGAAGGTTCAAATCACGAGTAAGTAATTTTTTACTAAGTCACTATTTTATTTCCAAAATAAAATTTTATTAAAGTTATTTATGATATAAGCATTTTTATCTATCAAAAAAGTACAAGTAAGAAATAATTGTGTAGTTTCGGGGAGAAAGGGGTTTTGAAGAGAAAAAAGAGGAACGGACCAAAACTGCTGCCTCATAGTTCTTTATCTTTTTCAGGCGAAGATGGGGAAGAGGAAGACGGCGACGGTGAGGACGGCAGTTGGTCTCCAATCATAAATAAAACCTTGATGCCTTTGATGATTTTACGATGTTCATTTGCAAACCCAAGACCAAGCTTTTCCTCTTGCGTTCGCATCAAGGGCTCCAAAAGTGACACAGCGTGGGTCGCTCTCGCTCTCCCGGGGAATATGAGCACGTTTTCTTTCCGAAGATACCCTAAATCACAGAACATTACGATCTTCCCGAACCAGTGCATTACCCTACGCCTGGATGCGTCCAGCTGGCGCCCAAGCTCCAACTCGGCAGAAACTTCGTCTTTCGACTCTTTCGGTAAAAATACATTTGCCGTCGTCTTCCTCACCAGCTGCTTCAAACGCACAAATTCTGAACCATAATCTTCCCCAGTAGCTTCCCGAAAACTCTCCAAGGCATCGAACGCATCTTGCATGTCACGATGAGCATACTCGGTGTGGATTGTGTTGAAAAAACCAGTCTGTGCCATCGACACGTACGTGTACGTGTAAAAGGCACTGGACAGCAAACTCATCACCGAAACCGTCAGGGCCAACATTTCACCTAAAGACAACATAATCGTAGAGTAATTTTAAA
>JACLAC010001789.1_pt1 | contig 12185 bp, 3 predicted proteins | sample 8027881 | NCBI WGS metagenome assembly JACLAC01 (sample SAMN15725517, study PRJNA655200) | protist metagenome | isolation source: fluorescence activated cell sorting (FACS) single amplified genomes of... | place: Spain: Blaines Bay Microbial Observatory, Mediterranean Sea | collected 2016-01-19 | reverse complement strand
TGTAAAAAGTACGGTCCCATTGGCAATTTTTGAAAAAATGGATACATCTATAGCATTAGAAATGAATGGAGTCATTGATGTATTAACCGCGGAAGATGTTCCAGGTAAAAATGATGTTGATATTAAGCATCCGGGTGCAGAGTTTCTATTTACACCAAGTGGTCAAACGGTTGAATGTGTTGGTCAACCATTGGGATTAGTTTTAGCAACATCTCAAAAAGTAGCATATGATGCGGCATTGGCCATACAAGCTACTGGGTTGACATTTAAAGATGCTGGTACAACAGCCATATTATCATTAGATGAAGCAATTACGAAAAAACAATTTTTTAATCTGCCAAAAGAAGTTCCATATGTTATTCAAAAAGGTGAAGATATAGAAAAGGCACTCGATGCTTCGCCACATAAATATGAAGGCACGGTTAATTTTGCGGGTCAAAGACATTTCTACATGGAAACACAACGAAGTTTTGTAAAGCCCCAAGAAGGAGGGGATGGTTTCATATTATATTGCAGTTCACAAGATTTAGATTTAACACAACAAACTGTTGCAAATGCATTAAAATTACCACAAAATAAAATTGTGACAAAAATGACACGGGCTGGTGGAGCATTTGGTGGAAAGTTAACGAGGCATTTGCCTTGTGCAATGGCTGCTACACTCGCAAGCTTGAAACATCAAAAGGCTATTAAAGTTATCAATGAACGAGTTGATGATTTAGTTGTGACTGGTGGAAGAGAAAGGGGGAAAGCTATTTATACGGTTGGTTTTGATGATAATGGCAAAATTTTAGCCTTGAAGTTAGATTTTTATATGGATTCTGGCTTTTCAATTGATATTTCAGATGGTGATCTGGAAATGGCGATGTATTGGGCTGATAATGTCTATAATATTCCGGCGTAAGTATATTATATTTTGAAATAATTATCTTGTGTTATTAACAACGCATATCCTTAGCTATAGAAGCAAATTTCAATTTATTTATTTTACTAACGTTTGTTATATATAATTTTTTCAACAGTTGGAGTTCAAATGGATATTTGTGCAAAACAAATACGCCGACAAATACTGCTATGAGAGCACCAGGAGTGGTGCATAGTATACATACCATGGAACATGTTTTACACAATATTTCGAAAATTTTAAATTTGAATCCTGTTAGTACAAGGGCATTAAATTTTTACAATGTAGGAGATGTTACGCCATATGGGCAAGTCATTGAGCGGAGCACATTGAAAGAAACTTGGCAACAATTACAACAAACGTTTGATCAGCTAAAATCATCTGTTGATAAATTCAATGGAGAAAATAGATGGGTGAAAAGAGGCGTACAAATAACTCCTGTGAAATATGGTATGCAGCATAATGGATATAATATCCATGCCATTGTAAATATATTTTCTGATGGTTCCATATCTTTAGCTACTGGAGGATTAGAGGTAGGCCAAGGATTGAATACGAAAGTCGCACAATGTTGTGCATATGCTTTAAAAGCCCCGTTAGATTTAATTGACGTGTCCGTACCAAATTCAACAGATAAAGTTGCAGTTAGCAGTAGTACTGGTGGCAGTGCCACTAGCGAATGTGCATGTGAAGCAACTATGTTAGCATGTGCTATAATAAATAAAAGGTTAGAGCCATATACAAAGAAATATTCAACTTGGAAGGAAATTATTAATGCCGCTAGCAACGATAATGTTTTCTTATCAGCAACTGCACAATATTGCCCACCGTTGTTAACACCAACGGATCATTTTAGATATTTTGTATGGGGTAGTGCAGTGTCTGTAGTAGAATTAGACGTATTGACAGGGGAAACACAAATTTTGCGTTCTGGTATTGTATATGATTGTGGTGTTAGTTTAAATCCATTGATTGATCTTGGTCAAGTGGAAGGTGCATTTTGTTTTGGTGTTGGAACATTTTTAACAGAAGAAGTTGTTAGAGATGAAAAAACTGGACAGATGCTGAGTAATGGTACGTGGGATTATAAACCACCAACTAGTAAATGTATTCCATGTGATTTTAATGTTGCGTTTTTAAAAGGCGCAACTGATAATCCACATGGTGTTTTATCTTCAAAAGCAACCGGGGAACCGCCATATTCATTAGCAAATAGTGTATATTTTGCATTAAGATATTGCATTGATGAAGCTAGAAAAGAAAATAAATGTACAGAAACGGAATATAATTTAGATGTTCCAGCAACGCAACAGCGTATTTTAAATGCATGTGGTGGGACTAGTGCTGAGTTTGTGATAGGGTAGTTACCTGAGGTAGTGTGTAAAAATGTAAAATATAAAAACTTTTTACACAAAAATAAAAAATATACATGTGTGTGCGTATCATATTTCGTACGAAGCCGTATTTTTTACGTACTTTTTCTTGAAAATTATAGATTTTTAAATGCATGCTACTTCATGTACAAAAACTTGAAAAACACTTTCCTTCTTTTTAAGTTTTGACATTAACAGGGAGTAGGAGAATGATGATGTGCACTTGCTGCGTGTTAATGTGAATGCTGTGATTACGTTATTGTGAATATTAGTATTATAACGTGATGCAACAACAAGAACTTCAAACAACAGCAATTGCAATTCCAGGCAATAGCGTTAGCGTTACACAGTGGTAGTGAAAGTAAAAAATACAATAATACTGTAAAAAAAAAAAAGGCTGTCGCTAAAATAAAAATTCCAGTGTTAGATACATATGAGGGTTGTTAATTTTGCCATCCCCTTGCTGTGTCCCTGTTCACACCAATAAAACTACACACTATTGGAAAATCACATCATCAAATTAAAATGCAAATCTTTTTTTTATTATTTTTTATTATTTTTTGAATTGGCAATTTATTGACCATTTATATATGTATAAATATGTAGATTTGCAAAATCATCATGAAGAAAAGTGTGAAAACAAGAAAGTTGAATCAAAAAAACAGGAAAGGTATAAATATATAATATAGTATTGTTAGGAAACTCAAAATCCAAAGATGAGTAAGAAAAAAACAGCAACGAAGAAACAAATTAAAGGTCAACAAAAATTATTTTCGTTCTTTTCCAGGGCAAATGATCCAAAACCAATTTTAAAAAAGAATGCAACCACAAATGGAGGGAAAAAGCAAAAACAACCTACTCCTAGTCAAGCGTCAAGGAAAGAGACTCCAACTCCGGAAACGTTGAAAAGGAAAGCTCCTCCAAGTAGCAGTAGTAGTGTTGGTAGTGAAAGTTCTGGTGCTAAAGTCGGTTTAGTTGACTCGCCGAGCAGCACAAATTCAAGTGACAATAATAGTAGTAGTATTGAGATTGGTGCTTCTCTTCGTGTTTATAATTCAAAAGAAGATGCGTGGCATATGGTTTCTGTATATGATTATCGTAAGAATGAAGATAAACATTTAGTGAAATATTTAAATAATGGTGATACAGAATGGATATCCTTTAAGACGAAAAAATATGAAGTAGTGAAGAAACACCCATCTAAAAAGTTAAAGACTTCGCCTGCACCCAGCAGTAAGAAAGATGTTAGCCTGTCTCAAGCATCAACAACAACCACAGTGGTTAATAATAAAAGTAAAAGTAATAATAAAAAGATGGATGAAGAGGATGATGACGATGATGATGATGATGATGAAGAAAGAGAAGAAGAAGAAGAAGAAGATAATTCACAAAATGTAGGTAGTCGAAGACGTTCATCTCGTCGTAGTGCCCAACAAAAACGGAAGTATGTTTTCTCAGATGACGACGATGATGACGATGATGATGATGACGAAGAGGAGGAAGTAGTACCAAAGCAAAAAATAAATGCTAAAAAAAAATCCAAAACTACTCATCGCAATTCAAAGAACAACAAGGATGATGATGAAGATTTTACATTATCGGATTTAGAAAATGATGAAGAATCGTCTTCGGATGAAGAAATGGATGGTGGCATAGATGCCGCTAAAGATGCGTTAAAAGACAACGATGACGATTGGCTAGTAGATGATGATGAATCGGATGAGGATGAAGTTGTTTTAAAAAAACGTGGAAAAAAGAAAAAGGCCACTCGAAAACCAAAGGCGGCTAATAGTAGTAGTAGCAGGGGTAAAAAAAAATCTTCTTCATCTCCAACACCATCGGCTAATAATGTGTCATTAAATTATTCTCGGTCTAGTAATTTAGGCAAAGCAACTATTTTATTGCGTACAAAAGTAGCTACTGGACAGTGCCCAAATAATAAAGATGGCAAAGTCACACATGGCATGGGAGAACATTGGCATGATTATCAAAAATGGCTTTATGAAGATCGACGAGATGGCCGAGGTCGAGCACCATCTGATCCTGAATTTGATCCACGCACGATTAAAATGCCACGAGATTGGGCAAGGACGATTGGTATAAGTGGTGGCAAGCTAACACCAGCTCAAAAGCAATGGTGGGATTTTAAACGTAATAATTTCGATTGTGTTTTATTTTTCAAAGTTGGAAAATTTTATGAATTGTTCCATATGGATGCCGATATTGGAGTGAAAGAGCTTTCTTCTGGATTTGGTGAAAATATTGGACCTATGATATTCATGCGTGGTGCACAAGGGCATAGTGGTTTCCCGGAGACTTCGTATGGTAAATTTGCAAATATTCTTGTACAACGTGGATACCGCGTCATGCGTATCGAACAAACCGAAACGCCGAAAGCGTTGGCAGAGTCAAACAAAATCAATCGTGCAAAGGGCCGTCTCACGAGAAAAGTTGTTGAGCGTTCAATTTGCGCTGTCGTTACACCTGGAACTAGGACCAATGGCGCGATTGATTTTTGTTGGGGGCAAGAAGACAAAGAACCATCCGTTTTGCTGTCTATTGCTGAGCTCCCAGTGGAAAAATCCGAAGAGGAAGACGATAGTAATGATACTGCGTTTTGTGAGTATGGCGTATTTTTTGGTGAGACTCAAACTTGCTCATTCCGCATCGGGCAGTTTGTTGATGACAAACAGCGCAATCGTTTGCGCACGTTATTGGCTTCAATCCGTCCGAAGGAAGTCATTTACGTCGGCGGATCCACACCAGGCCTTGGCGGTGTCCTTTCCGAAGATTCGATGCGTATTTTAAAAGCAGAATCTCACCCATCCGCTGTTTTCCAGCCAATCAATCTCAATGATGAGAAATGGAGTACAGAGGAAATTTTGAACGAATTAAAGGACACGTTTGATACCATTCAACAGCATGAAGAGGAAGATAATATTGATCCGCCATTTAATGTAAATTTAAAAAATAAGGAAAATGGGGATGCATTATGGAGATGGCCGGGCATTTTGCACGAGCTTGCCATTGTGGATGAAGCCGCATCTTTAGTTCCTGCTGGACGTTGTACATTAGCGATTGATTCTATGGGAGTTGGTTTGCAGCATATGAAGCGTTGTTTAGTTGCAACTCAAGTGTTAGAAAAAGGAACGTTTTACCCATATGTTCCTGTTGATTTACAAGAGGCTGCGCAGGAAGAAGTGGAAGAGGGAGACGGTACAGCAGCAGCAGCATCAACCACAACAGCTACTACGACGACGACTACTTCGAGCACATCAAAAAACAATCCATTTATGGCAGCATCATCTAATAACACAAATAATAAATTCATGGTAATGGATTCACATACGTTAAGAAATTTAGAAATTAGTGAAAACAACCATGATAGGAGCAGTAAAGGTACTTTGATAGAATTTTTAGATCATTGTACGACACAGTATGGACGGCGTTTATTCCATTCATGGATGTTGTCTCCCTTATGTGATATTGCAAAAATAAATGCTCGTTTAGATGCGGTTGACATTTTAATGAAATGTAGTGAAGAAGTATATAGTGCTAGACAACGATTAAGGCAAAGTTCCCGCTCAGATTTGGAACGCTTGTTAATAAGTGTACATTCCTTAGGATCAAGATACTTGTCCCGTGATCATCCAATGGCACGAGCAATTATGTATGAAGAAGCGAAATACTATAAAAATAAAAAAATTGACTTTACAAATTTATTGAAAGGTTTACAACAAGCATCAGAAGTTGTCAAAGATATTTCCCGAGGTATCAAAGAGAATGGTGGTGGTAAGAATTCAACATTATTACGCTCTATTTTGCCATTGGATGAAGATAATAATACTACAAATGACAACGGGGCAATCTTGGAAGAAAGTGCTGTGAATGTTGGTGTTGGACTTGGTGCTGCATCAAGAACGGTTGAAAGTGCATCTGGTATCTGTGCATTCCCATCTGATTTAGATGACTTATTGCAAAAGGCATTTAGTGAAATTCCAAATGGTGATAAGCAAGAAACGGTCAAACCAAAGCCTGGGACGGATCCTGAATATGAGAGACTGTGTGGAGTGGAGGCGGAAATCCATGATTCCCTAAATGCAATTTTAAAAATAGCAAAGAAGGACGTATACAGGGGTGCTAAATATTGGGGAACAAACAAAAATCAGTTTCAAATTGAAGTACCAGCAGGTACAAAGGTACCGTCAAACTGGCAATTTGAAAGCAAAAAGAAAGGTTTTCAACGTTACTACGTACCCGAAGTATTAACGTTGAAAGAGCAATTAGACGAGACTGAAGTTGCCATCGAAGAGCGTTGTCGAGATGCCTTGCGATTGATCTTCCGTCGTTTCAGTCGTAGCTATGATAAATGGATGGCTACTATACAATGCGTTGCACAATTAGATGCATTAATGAGTTTAGCAATTGCAAGTGAAAAGGCTCGGGAAGGTGCAGATGGTTTGATGGATTTGCCCGTATGTAGACCTGAGTTTGTGAAAGCTAATGCGGATGGAAATGCCATTCTTGAATTGCGGGAAGCGCGACATCCATGCATTGCTAAAACTTTTGCCGGCAATGGTTTCATACCAAACGATACGATATTAGGTGCCAATCAGCAACAAGCGCAAGGGAAAAAAGAAGCTTCCACGTCGAATTCGGCTGCACACACAATGCTTTTAACAGGTCCAAATATGGGTGGTAAATCTACTTTATTGCGCCAAACATGCATATGTGTCATTATGGCACAGCTTGGTTGCTATGTACCAGCGAAGAAATGTAAATTAAGCCCTGTCGATCGTATATTTACTCGAATTGGCGCTAGTGATAGGATATTGGAAGGACAAAGTACTTTTTTCGTTGAATTGTCCGAGACATCGACAATATTAAACAATGCAACGAAGGATTCATTGGTCATTTTAGATGAACTTGGTCGTGGAACTTCCACTTTTGATGGTGTTGCAATTGCAAGTGCGGTTGTTGATAAATTATCCAATGATGTTCAATGCAGGACATTATTTGCTACGCATTACCATAATTTAGTTGAAGATTATCGCCGTAAAGATGGCATATCGTTAGGAAACATGACGTGTTTATTGCAAAATGCAGATGGAAACGATGAAGCTGGAAAGCGAGTAACGTTTTTGTATAAGTTACGTGGTGGATCATGCGATGATAGTTATGGTTTAAATGTTGCACGATTAGCAATGCTGCCAAACGATGTCTTAATTCAAGCAAAGAAAAAATCGGATGAGTTTATACAAATGTTGGAAACGAAAACTGGAAATACCGGGGACAAGGAACACAATGATGCTATTTACATCATTAATGAAATGAAACGGTTGAAACTTGTAGTTGTAGGAAATAGCAATGGAAATAATCAAACTGTCGACAATAAAAAAGTTTCCAGCGATATTTTAAAAATATGGAAATTATCAAAGGAGATGAATATTGCGTAGTGTGCAACGTGCATCACCACGCGCAAAAATAATATTTTTAATTTTTATTTATTTAATTTAAATAAAATATACGAAGTATACGCTCGTAGAAATGGAAGAGAGAAACACACAAAATAAAAATTGAGTGTGAGAGCTTATGAGAGAGTCTGTATGAGAGAGTCTGTATGAGAGAGAGAGTAATTATTTTGGCCTATTTGTGTCAAGTTCGTTTGTTAAAAAAAATCTATTTTTCTCTAAAAACACAACAAAAAACTTTACGAAGTACGATTCGTAAATATTTTTAAAGAGTATATATGCACAATCATGCCATATATTCCACTACAAACTCTCTGCACCTCTCTCTCTCTGTATTTTTGTATTTGTGGATATTTAATACTGCGTTGCTACTCGTATTATTACTTCGTATATTACTGAAATGCCATATGTCTATGCTAGCGCAAAATTTGTATACATATTGTATACATAAAAACTTTTTTAAAAAAACATCCTGCGCGTAATCCAGGTAATGACACTCCATGGATAAAAAATTAAATTATAAAAAACACAACACTTTCTGAGACCTATATATCTGTATATATATATATGTGTGTGTGTGTATAAAACGAAGATTTTCTTTCTTTTTCTTAAGCCGTTCTTTGGGCAAATGGTAATTTACAGACGGTTCCTTCAACCAAAACATCGTTTGCTGTTTTAACATAGATAGTAGAATTTAAAGGATCGTGTTCCATTCTATCAAGAAATGCAAAACCTAAACTATGACCATCAAATTTTGGTGAAGATGGACTAAACGTAGTCAATGTACCAATTGGTGCGATTGCAAGATTATCTTCAAAAACTTCCAAATGCTTTCCTTGCCAATATTGTATTAAATTTTGTAAATTATCATCCTCCACGCTTTTATTAAACATGATTCCATATAGTTGACGTGCTGGACCACCATCCTCTTCCATGATACGTTGCAATGCCTCTTTCCCAATGAAATCATGGTCACCATATGGATTAACAAATTTCTTAGGCAATCCAAGTTCCAATGCATTTGTATCAGCTAATGTATCACCACCAAATGAAAGCATTCCACCTTCAATCCTACGTTGATGATTTGGGCAACCAGGTTTCATATTATATTTTTTTCCATGTTCACATACTAAATCATACAATTCATTTCCATAATACGAATCTTCTAAATAAATTTCATATCCTAACTCCGGGCTCCATCCACTACGTGCTAATAATGTTGGTATTTTACCAAATAATTTTGTATGCTCGCCACGAGTAAAATCAAAATATTTCAATTTATTTACAACATCTGCACCATATAAATCACACATTAAGTCTTTTGATTTTGGACCTTGTAATGCGAGGGGGGAAACATCAGGTTCAAAGACTTTTACATCTAAATTTTGACCAATTGCAATGCCTTTTGCCCATAAAACCGCATCTGAATCTGCAATCGAAAACCAAAAACGATCATCAGCTAATTTTAATAACACAGGGTCATTAATCACAACACCATCTTCATCGGTCATAATCGCATAAACACATTTTCCAGATTTGATTTTGCTAATATTACGGCAGGTTAATAATTGTGCTAATTTGTGTGCATCTGGGCCTCGCAGTTCAACTTGACGCTCAGCAGCGACGTCCCATATTGCCACATCTTCCGTCAATGCTTTGTACTCGGTGTCTAAACCTTCGTTGTAATAAAGTGGCATCAACATTCTGTTGTATATAGTAAATTCACCAACACCGTGTTCAATTGTTTTATCAAAAAATGGTGATTTTCTTAATCGAGGACTTAACGTAAAATTGCCTGGGATATTTTTGCTTTCATAAAGTGGCTTATTCATGCTGTTACTATCGGTTCTGGAAAAAGCACGAAATCCACCAGTAATTCTTCGTTTGGTTATTTGGTTAGGTTGGTGGTTATTATTATTGCTATTATTATTATTGCTATTATTGATACTATTTTTTTGGGGTGAAGAAGAAGAATAGGAAGTTTCTCGTTTATCAGGCCATGTTGCAGCAGTTGTTGATGATGATAATGATTGTTTTAATATAATAGATTGTGAAGATGTAATAATCTTACGTAAAATATTAGATGATATTTTAATATTAAATTTTCTCCATTGACAAATGGATTGAATCATGATGTATTATAAAATATATAATATAATATATGTGCGTATATATGTGTCTTTCCGTTTTAAAATTTGTACATTTTTACATTTTCTGTCTGCCCGCCGTTGGGTTATGTTGATTTAACACACACAGAATATTCTTTTTTCAATACTTCAATTCTATGTGAGAGATGAAAAAAGAACAAAAATGATAATGATGATGGGGTCGAGAGAAATAGCAGGGAAATAGGCTGGATCTCATCTCACCTTCAGGAAGCAGGATTAACAATCGTCATTTTAAAAACACATAATATTGTATTATACTTTATAAGTATGAAATACGCTACGAATAGCATAGTGTTAGCTATAATGGTTTCCGGTTTCCTGCTGAGTAACTGTATACTTATGTTTTGTTCTGAAGATCTCTGAATCTCTGAATCTCTGAATTTAAATTCTGAATGGGGCATCAGTAAAAACCGTAAAACTGATTATGATGTGGCAATTTAATACTGTTTCTGTTCACAATGGGAATTTGGTTCTATAATATTCACTATATGTACATAGAATTAATATGGACTTATGGACTCACTCATTTTTGGGGGATTTTTTTTATTTTATTTTTTTTTGGAATAATAATTTTCAGAAACAACTCCAAAACAAATGTGTTAATTAAAAACTATTCACTATTCACTATGGGGAAAATTATATCTACGAGGCAATGTGGATTTTGTTCGGATATTTTTCAAATTAAAAAATACCATCCAAAACTGATATTTTGTGATTTTACACCATTTCCCTTAATTATTATAAATTACACTTAAATTTGATGGAAAATATATATATATATAGTTATATAGTGACATATATAGTGAAGAAGAAAGAAGAGGTTCTGTATATTGATAATTGTTATATATAAGTAAGTAGAGGACTTAAATCATCATTATTGTTATTGTTGTGTATACATTTCATTGCATCTGGTCGTGATTTATTATATATATATATATATATTTAGTAAAACAAATTTTGTAATCAACCATGAAAAGTCCATTTTTAGCACAAATTAAAGCAATTATATTATTAATATGTGGTATGTGTATATCCATTTTCATTTTAAATTATCAAAGCAATAATAATATTAATAATAATCATAATAATAATTACTACGCAAAGGATGCAAATAAAATGAAAGATACATCTTCACCTCATCGTAATATTCGAACAGCATCGTCAATAACAGCAGATAGAAAAATAACATCATCATCTTTTGGCTATCCACCATATGTAAATGGAAAAGCACCACGTTTATTAATTGGTATATTATCAAGTGCTGATAATTTTAAACGTAGAAGAATCATACGTAAAACATGGTTGCAAATTGGGGCGAATTTAAATTGGGAACCATGGTTTATTGTTGGTAAAAGTAAAACAGCAAAGCATCAAAAAAAAGTAATGAAAGAAGCACAAAATCATCGTGATATGATTATTTTTGACCATATTGTAGAAGATTATTATACAATATCAGAAAAAGTGGAAGCATTTTTTATATGGGCTTTACATGCATGGGGTGGTCATAATAACCATCCACAATTTTTCATGAAAACGGATGATGATTGTGTCATTGAAATACCAATGTTATTTGAAGCATTGAAACATTTGCCATCGCATAAATTATACATGGGTCGTCCACGTGAAAATTCCAAAGTCATACGACCAGATGGTAAACGTTCAAAAGAAAAATATGCACAGAAATGGACTGTAACAAAGGATGAATATGATAAAGATTATTTTCCAACATATATGGGTGGTCCAGGTTATATATTATCATATGATATTGTTCAACAAATGGTCATTAAAATTAAAATACGGAATAAGAAAAAAAAGAAACCATTTAAATTTGAAGATGTCAATGTAGGTATTTTATTAGATGGAATGGATTATGATATGCGTGGTAAACGTAGTTTTTTTTTAGAACCTACTAAATATGATCGAAAATGGATTGGTTCTACACATACCTTTGTACATCATCGTGTTACGGAAGTGGAAATGGGACAATTTGCTATGGAAAAAAAATTAAATCCTGAATTACCATGGAGACGATCAGGGGAAATTGGGCATGGTGGTGATAATATTAATAGTGAAATTGATAGTGGTGGTGATACTGTTGCTATTAATAAAAGGATTAAACAATTTGAAAAGGAAGAACAATTAGGAATAAATTGGGATAATTTGAATTTAAGAGGTGGTGGTGGTGGTGGTAATGATGATAATAAACAAAAAACTAATAAAAAAGATGAGGAGAAGAAACATGAGGATGTAGAAGAAGAAGAAGAAGAAG
>JACLAC010026175.1_pt1 | contig 12190 bp, 12 predicted proteins | sample 8027881 | NCBI WGS metagenome assembly JACLAC01 (sample SAMN15725517, study PRJNA655200) | protist metagenome | isolation source: fluorescence activated cell sorting (FACS) single amplified genomes of... | place: Spain: Blaines Bay Microbial Observatory, Mediterranean Sea | collected 2016-01-19 | reverse complement strand
TCACCTCCGCCTCGACGGCCTCTTCCTCCTCCTCGAGGGGCCCGGTCTTCGCGAGCAGCTCCTGCCCCGTCTTCGCGAGCAGCTCCGGCGCTCCGTCGACGGCGAGCGGATGCTTCTCCATCGGGCCGCCGGGCTGGCGCGCGCCCACCGCGGGGAGCACGCCGTGATCGGCGGCCCACCCAGTCGCCACGCCGAACTTCTCGATCTCGGACTTCGGGTCGCCTGCGAGGAGGGTGGGGTACATCTCGGCTCCGCGGCGGGGAACATCTGCGGCTGCGGCGGGTGGCGGGCGGCGCGGCGCACGGCAGCCCGGGGTGTTGTCGTTCGGGTTGCAGTCGTCCGCCTTGGCGGCCGCGAGCGCGAGCGCGAGCGCGAGCGCGAGCTTCATGGCGCCCGCGTCTCACAGCGCAGCGACGCGCGACGCGCCCGCCGAACTTTCTGCGCAGCCGCTCACGGGCGCTCACGAGAACGCGCACGGCGGCTCCCGCGGGAGAGTCCCGGGAGGCCGGGAGGCGAATAACAAGGGGATTTACGATAAGCTTATCGTAAATCCAGCCGAGGAGGGCTCGAACTCGTCGGACAGCCCACCCCAGAGCTCGGACGAGGACTAGAGGGGCCTGGTGCGCGGCCAGGTGTGTGTAGCGCGTGCTCGATGCAGAGGCTTTTCCAGGAGATCTTTGCGGCCATTTGGTTGCGTCGGAGCGGAGCGATGGCGACGGCGCGGCGAGGAGGAGTGTGGCGTAGTCGGACGCAAAGTCGGCCTCGCGGAGGTAGTTGGTGAATTCGTCGTGGGCAGTCTTGAGCGATTGGACGGCTTGGGCGGCCATGGCGCAATTCCTCCAGTCAAACGGTTGTTGCTGGAGTTCAAAGTTCTGACCGGTCGAGCTGTGAACGCGGAGGTGTGAAGCGCGCTCACCGTCGACCAATGCGCAACCTCGCCCGCGCCATGCCCACCTCCTGGCGCGCCGGCATCGACAGTGCCGGCTGGATCCACCTCAACGCTGCCGGCGCCTCTCCATCACCGGCACTCGTCCACGACGCCATGGCGCGCCACCTCGACCTCGAGCGGACGGTCGGCGGCTACGCGGCGGCGGCGCGCGTCGAGCGCGACCCGCACGCCGCCGTCGCGGCGCTACTGAATTGCGCGGCCGACGAGATCGCCCTCGCCGAGAGCGCACAGGCCGGGTGGGCGCGCGCATTCTACTCGCTCGCCTTCCGGCCGAACGACCGCATCCTCACGTGGGAGAGTGAGTACGCGGGCAACGCGGTGGCGATGCTGCAGGTGGCCGAGCGCACCGGCGCGCAGCTCGAAGTGCTGCCGATGCGCGACGACGGCGTCGCCGACGTCGAGGCCCTCGAGCGCGCGCTCTCCGCCACGCCGCCCGGCGCGTCGACGCTCGTCGCGCTCACGCACGTGCAGACCGAGTCGAGCGTGGTGCAGCCGGCCGAGCGCGTCGGTGCGGCGTGCCGCGCCGCCGGCGGCGACACGCTCTACATGCTCGACGCGTGCCAGACGGCGGGCATCCTGCCGCTCGACGTCGAGGCGCTCGGCTGCGACTTCCTCGCCGCCACCGGCCGCAAGTGGCTCCGCGGGCCGCGCGGCACCGGCTTCCTGTACGCGCGCCGCGGCGCCCTCGCGCCGGGCGGCTCGCGCCTCGTCGGCGAGCCGCCGATGGTCGACCACACGTCGGTGCGCTGGACGTCGAGTCGGTCGTACGAGGTGGTGCCCACCGCCGCGCGCTACGAGATGTGGGAGTCTTCGATCGCGGGGCGCGCCGGCCTCGCCGCCGCCTGCGATTTCGTCCGCGAGGAGGTGGGCGTCGCGACGGCCTTCGAGCTGGCGTGCGCGCGCGCCGCCGAGCTGAGGGAGGGCTTGGCGAAGATCCCGGGGCTGACGCTGCGCGACGCGCCGCCGTCGTTTGGCGCGGCGGCCGAGGCGGCGGGCGCGCGGCGCTGCGCGATCGTCACCTTCGACGCCGCGCCGGCGCGGACCGCCGCCGAGGTGGCGGCGGCGCTCGACGCCAAGCAGATTGGCGCGTCGGTGTCGCCGTCATTCCACACGTTTGACGACGCGCAGTGGGCGCGGCCGCCGGTGGTGCGGCTGTCGCCGAGCTACTTCACGACGGAGGAGGAGGTAGAGAGCGTGGTGGCGGCGGTGGCGGAAGCGGTGAGCGGGCGATAGCGGAGTTGTTCACAGCGGCTTCACACCCGCGGATCTTCTTTTAGACGCAGCGGGCCGCGCAACGCCTGCACGATGTCTGAAGCCATGATGGTGATCAAGAGCCGCGCGCAGATCGAGCCGATCCAGGGCCGTAAAACCGCGTCCGGCGACCCGATGCGGCTGCGTGCCGCCATGCCGCCGCCCGCGGCGGCGCGATCGCCCGCCCGCCCGGCGCCGCCGCTGCCTAAGGCGCTGCCGCCGATTGCGAGGGCGGCGGCGGCGCCCGCCGCCGCGCCCGCCGCGCCGCCGCCGCGCAGGCGGCAGAGGCGGTTCCGCTCGTCGCCGGCCACGGTGGCGCCCGAGTGAGCGCCCGAGTGAGCGCCCGACAGATGAGAGGTGTGAGCGTGAAGCGAAGGCTCAACTTTGCCGTCGCCGTCGCAACCGTCGCGCAGCGCGACGCCACGATGCCGTCGTCCATCGGCGAGTACGTCGGCCGCTACTGCGACCCGCCGCAGCTGCCGCCGCTGGCGGCGGCGCCGGCGGACATCGCGCTCACGCCGGCCGAGCTCGCCGCCGCCGCGCCGACCGCCGCCGACCCGGCGATGCGCTGCTTTGCGCGGCGGCTCGAGGCGCAGGACGCGTCGCGGCCGCTGCGCATCGCGATGTTCGGCACGTCGGTGACGGCGGGCAACCGCTGCCGCGCGCACGGCGCCAATTTTCCGCAGCTCCTCCTCCAGCTCCTCGGGCGCCGCGCGCCCGCCGCCAACCTGACGCTCGACGTCTATTCGTACCCGGGCGCGTCGCCCACGTTCATGCGCTCGTGCTTCCGCACGCTGCTGCCGGCGGCGTCGGCCGACCTCTACGTCGTCGAGATGACCGACAACCTCGCGGGCGCGGCGGCGTCGGGCGGCGACCTCGAGCAGCTGCTGGCGGCGATGCGCCGCCGCGCGCCGCACGCGGCGGTGGTGCTGCTCACGCCCATCGACCAGACGTGCGTGCGCGGCCTGAAGCGGATGAAGCCGTTCGCCGCGGTGCCACGCGACGCCGCCGGCACCGCGCAGATCCTCGAGCGCTGCTACTCGAACGCCACCGTCTCCGCCGCCTTCGAGGCCGTCGGCCGCGCGCACAACATTTCGGTGGTCTCGGGACGCCTCGCCGTCCGCGACCGCCTGCGCGCGGCGCCCGACGGAGCGACGGCGTACGTGGGGCGCCTGGTCCACGACTCGGCGCACCCGGGGCGGTACGGCCACCTCCAGCTCGCCCTGGCGCTCGAACGCGCGATCGTCGCCCACTTTCGCGCCGCCGAGGTGCCGCCGCGGCCGCCGCGGCCGCCCGGCCGCGAGCCGCACGCGTGCGCGGCGGCGCGGCGCGCCCGCGGCGGCGGCGGCGGCGGCGGCTGGGCGTACGGGTCCAACGTTTTCGCGTCGCGGGTCGCGCCGGCGGCGGGGGCCGAGCCGCTGCAGGTGTGCGCGCTCGGGCCGTCGCTGCGGCCGTACGTGACGCGCGCGTCGGGATGGGAGTACACCGTCGAGCGCAACTCGCAGGGCGTCGAGAAGCCGGGGTACGTCGCGCGCGCGGCGGGCGCGGCGCTCGAGCTGTGCTACCGCCCGCCGCCGCCCTCCGACGCGAGGCTCGAGGCGAGCGCGCGGCGCGGCGTCGCGGCGGTGAGCTACGCGTGGAGCCTGGGCTACCTGATGAGCTACGAGGGGATGGGGCGCGCGCGCGGCTCGTGCGTCGGCGGCGGCGCGTGCACGTGCGGCGCGCGCGTCTTCGACGCGCACTGGAAGCGGCTCACGTCGCAGCCGCACATCTCGCGCCTCCAGCTCAAGTACAAGTTTGTGCGCGGCGGCGGCGGCGGCGCGGCGTGGGTGCCGGCGGCGTCGCTCGCCGTCGGCGGCGGCGCGGGCGGAGAGGGCGGCGGCGGCGGCGGCGCGGCGGCGCGCTGCCCGTGCGTCATCCGGCTCGAGGTGCTGAACGAGACGAGCTCGGCGGGGCACAAGTGGAAGCTCGTCGCGCTCATGTCGGGCTTCTACACCGGGACGATCGTCGGCGACGCCGTCGAGTGGGCGGCGCGGTACGGGATCATGTAGCGTGGTTAGGAATTTTGCGGATCGCTGCGGGGAGCGGGTCCGGCCGCGGCGAGCGCTTCACACCTGGCAACGACTCTTCACACGCGGCAAGTCCTTCTCTCGACGGCGAACGCCTCGCCACCACACGTGCACCTGATCTGGCAGGAGGACTTCACGACGAATGTCTTCTCGCGCTCGAAGTTCATCAAGGGCCAGATCGTGTACCAGCGGAGCGCCGGCGACGGCGCGTACTTTGCGCGGCCGTACAAGATCGAGGACGGCGCGGTCCACGTGCCGCCGGGGCCGGAGCACGAGCGCGCCGCGCCGAGCGTGCTGCCCGGCGACGCGCTGAAGCTGGGGTGCATCGCGTGAGTGGTATAGGAGTGCTAGACTACAGATCCATTATCGGGTGGACTCGGACCTCGACGTCGCAGCTGACGGCGCCGGCAAGGGTCGCCGTGCCCATGCACGTCCTCACGCCGACGCCTTTGTCGGGGCCGAAGGCCTCGATGAGAATTTCGCTACAGCCGTTGACGACCGCGCCGTGCGCATTGAAGCCGTCGGCGCCGTTGACGAGGCCCGTCAGCTTGAGCACCTGCGATACGCGCGACATATCACCGCCCACAGCCTTGTGGATTGTGGACAGCAGCCGCAGCCCAGAGTTGCGCGCCGCCGCCTTGGCCTGCTCCTTCGACACGTCGTCGCCCACTTTTCCTCTCAAAATTGCACCGCTGTCGTCCGTGCCAACGTGCGTCGACGTTCGCAACACCATCGTCAGCGAGCAGTAGATGGCCTTTTTGTACGAGTCGACCTCGCCGAATGGCTCGACCGTCACTGGGCCGACAGCGCCTTCCGACGGCGGTAGATGTATCTCCTGGCCATTGGCGCCTTTGATGATGGCGCCGCCACGCGTCGACACGGTCGCGAGGCCGCGCGTGAGTTCAGTGGCGGCGCCGCCACGCAAAGAGAGGGTGCGTTGGGCGACGGTGGCGACGGTGCTACGCGAATACAGCGTCGCGAGGCGCAGCATCGTGGTGTCCGCGCTGTGTGAAGAGCGCCTGTGAACGCGAAGTTCGCCGTCGCTCACAGCGACGTCGGCGGCGCCGCGCGGCGATCTCTGCGCAGCGTTTAGCGTTAGCGGCGGCAGCAGTAGCCGGCAACCAGCCAGCAGCAGCAGCCGCAAAACGTCATGCTCCGTAAAGTCGTCAATCGGCAATTGAGCACGTACAAGCCGTACGACGCCATCAAGCTCACAGCCACCGTGTACGCGGCGGTCCGCCTGCTGCTGCGCCTGCGGCAGATCCACCGCAACGAGGGCCTGCGCGCGTGGGTGGTCTCCTCGATCGTGCCGTTCCTCAAGCTGCTGCCGATGGTGGCGGACAAGCTCAAGAAGGAGCAGGACAAGGTGCGCGAGAGCCTGGCGCCGACGATGCTCAAGGACCTCACCGAGCCGCGGCGCGCGCTGCCGGCGGAGGGGCGGCCGGAGGGCGAGCTGCTCGCGCTGATGGAGAGCCGGCAGGCGCTCGACCGCAAGTACTGGACGGAGGGGAAGATCACCGGCGCGGTGTACCACGACAAGCCGGAGTACATGGACCTCGTCGGCCGCGTCTACGGCATGTTCGCGTTCACCAACCCGCTCCACCCGTCGATCCACCCGGCGACGCGCCAGATGGACGCCGAAGTCATCCAAATGACCTTGGACCTCTACCGCGGCGGCGACGGCTCGTGCGGCGCGTTCACCACCGGCGGCACCGAGTCGATCCTGATGGCGATGAAGTCGTACCGCGAGTGGGGGAAGGCGACCCGCGGCATCCGCGAGCCCAACATCGTGTGCTGCCACACGGCGCACGCCGCCTTCGACAAAGGCGGCCACTACTTCGGTATAACCGTGCGCAAGTGCGACACCGATAGCGCGATGGCGGTCGACGTCGACCACATGCTCTCGTTGATCGACTCCAACACGGTCGCGATCGTCGGCTCGGCGCCGCAGTATGCCCACGGCACCGTCGACCCGATCGATCGTCTCTCCGCGATCGCCGCCGCCCGCGGCATCGGACTGCACGTCGACTGCTGCCTCGGCGGCTTCCTCGTCCCTTTCCTCGCGCGCGCCGGCGGCAGCCTGCCGTCGGCCTTCGACTTTTCGCTGCCCGGCGTGACCTCGATCTCGTGCGACCCGCACAAGTACGGCTTCGCGCCCAAGGGCTGTTCGGTCCTCATGTTCCGCTCCCACGAGGTACGCCGCGCGCCACCGCCCTGTGCCACCGCCCTGCCACCCGCCGCCGCCCTGCGAGGCGCCGCGCGCCTGAGTGCATGTACTGTCGGCGCGGCGCGCAGCTCCGCCACCACATGTATACCTACGTCACGCAGTGGACGGGCGGGATCTACGCCACGCCCACCATCCTCGGCTCGCGCCCCGGCGGCGTCGTCGCCGCAACATGGGCGGCCATGATGCTCCACGGAGAGAGCGGTGAGTGCCCTGCTGCCTTCACCCTCGACCTCCGCCTCCACCTCCACCTCCATCTCCACCTCCTCCACCACTTCCTCCACCAGGCTACGTGGCGACGACGCGGCGGATCGCCGACGCGACGCGCGAGATTGCGGACGGCATCGCCGAGATCGACGGCATCGAGCTCGTCGGCCGCGCCGACGTCTGCGTCGTCGCCTTTGGCCCGTCGGCCGCGCCCGCCGGCAGCGGAGAGAAGGAGATCAACGTGTACGCGGTCGCCGACTGCATGAAGGCGACGCGAGATTGGGACCTCGCGACGCTGCAGAACCCGCCGGCGGTCCACCTCGCGCTCACGCTCGCGACCGCGCGCAACGCGCGCCTCTTCGTCCAGGACCTGCGCGCCGCCGTCGCCGCCGTCCGCGACGACGCCGCCGGCAAGTACAAGTCGACCGCCGGCATCTACGGCATGGCGGCGTCGCTGCCGACGGAGTTCATCGAGGACACGGTGAAGATCTACTTGGACACGATGACGATGTGCCCGGGCGAGCCGACCGGCCGCGACGAGGAGCCGGCGGCGAGCGCGTAGGCGGCCGCCGATTTTAACGGTTTTAACGATTTCTCTCGCCAAGCACCAGTCAGCATACCCGTGTGGGCAGCCACCCGTGGGCTGGTTTTTTTTTTTTTTTTTTTTACGTGTGTGATCTCGCGTGAGCTCCGATCTGTTCACAGCGCGCCTCGTTGAGTGTGAATCATCAGCCGGACTCGCCGCTGCCATGAGGTTGGCGTCGGCCGCGCGCCGCGCCGCCGCGCCGCTCGGCCGCGCTTCCCGCCGCTACCACGCGCCCGTCCGCGACATGCGCTTCCTCCTCCACGAGGTGCTCAAGATCGAGGAGCACCACGCGACGCTCACCTCCACCTCCGAGTGCGACCGCGCGACGGTCGATATGGTCGTCGACGAGACGGCGAAGCTGTGCTCCGAGGTGCTCGACCCGCTCGACGCGGTGGGCGACCGCGAGGGCTGCACGTGGGTCGACGAGACCACCGTCAAGACGCCGGCCGGCTTCAAGGAGGCGTGGCAGCTGTTCACGGAGAGCGGTTGGCAGGGCTTGGCGTTCCCGGAGGCGTACGGCGGGCAGGCGTTGCCCGTCTCGCTCGCGCTGGTGCAGGGCGAGATGATCGCGACCGCGTGCTGGTCGTGGGGCATGTTCGCCGGCCTCTCGAAGGGGTGCATCAACACGCTGCTCGCCCACGGCTCCGACGCTCTCAAGGCGAAGTACCTGCCGCCGCTCGTCGCTGGCGAGTTCACCGGCACGATGTGCCTCACCGAGCCGCAGTGCGGCTCCGACCTGGGCCAGCTGACGACGCGCGCCGAGCCGCGCGACGACGGCTCGTACTCGATCTCCGGCACCAAGATCTTCATCTCGTGCGGCGAGCACGACTTCACCTCGAACATCGTACACGCCGTCCTCGCGCGCCTGCCCGACGCGCCGGCGGGCACCAAAGGCATCACGCTCTTCCTCGTGCCCAAGCGCCTCGTCGACGACGACGGCACCGTCGGTGAGCTCAACGGCGTGTCGACCTCGCGCATCGAGCACAAGATGGGATGCCACGGCTCGCCCACCTGCCAGCTCGAGTTCGACGGCGCGCAGGGTTGGATGATCGGCGAGCCTCACAAGGGTGAGGATCGCTGGCCGACCCGAACCACCAGACGGCGGACGGCCCACACAGCCTCACACCGCTCCGCCTCCCCTCTCAACAGGGCTCAACCACATGTTCACCTTCATCAACACCTCGCGCGTCGGCACCGCCGTGCAGGGCGTCGCCGCCGCCGAGAAGGGCTTCCAGCACGCACTCTGGTACTGCAAGGAGCGGCGGTCGATGCGTGCGCTCTCCGGGAAGAAGGAGCCTGAGGAGGTGGCGGATGCGATCATTTGGCAGCCGGCGGTGCGGCAGATGCTGCTCACGCAGAAGGCGGTGGCCGAGGGCGGGCGCTCGATGGTCTACGAGTGCGCGCTGCGCAATACTGCGCAATTCTCTTCGTAATTCTGTCGGGCGCGCCTCTAACGCGCGCCTCCACGCCTCCCAGGTGCGCGCTCCTCGCCGATAAGATGAACGACGCGAAGGCGGCGGGCGACGAGAAGGGCGAAAAGGCGATCGATGAGCAGCTCGCTTTCCTGACGCCGATCCTCAAGGGGTTTCTGACCGAGATGGGAAAGGAGGCGGCCGACTTGGCCGTGCAGGCGTACGGCGGCCACGGGTACATCGTCGACAACCGCGCCGAGCAGAATCTGCGCGACGTGCGGATTGCAGCGCTGTGGGAGGGCACGACCCAGATCCAGGCGCTGGACTTGCTGGGGCGCAAGATAATGCTGCAGAAGATGAAACCGATCGGCGAGCACTGCGGCCGGCTGTACGCCCAGTGCCGCCCGCTCCTCATGCACTCGGATTCGGGCCTCCGCCGCCGCGCGTGGTCGCTGCTCGGCCACGCAGCGGATTGGCAGCTGCTGACGTACCGCCTCGGCCTCCGCGCCGCCTCGGACCGAGAGGCGATCGCCGCCGCCTCCGTCGACTATCTTATGCTCTCGGGCTACGTGACGCTGGCCGCGCACTGGCTCCGCATCGAGGAGACCGCGGTGCGCGCGCTGGCTTCGAGGACGCCGAGTCCGACGCCGCTTGGCCTCCTCGACCGCGGCGACGCCGATGGCTTCAAGGAGGAGGCCGAGTTTTACCGCGCAAAGGTGCAGACGTCGGCGTTCGTCTTCGAACGGCTGCTGCCGCGCACGGCCGCCCACCGCGCCGCGATCCTCGCGCCGACGAGCGCGCTGACGGCGATGCGCAACGAGGACTTCTCCTTTGACCACGCGCGCTGATCCCATATACGTGTACGTACGCGCGCTAATCTGAACTTTTCGTGTGGACCTAGCTAGCCCCAGCCGCCATCGTTCTGCGCGCCGCGCTCCGCTCGCGCCTCCTTGCAGTCGTCGGGGACGTCTTCGGGGCGGCCGAGCACGGTGCCGCCCTCCTTCGACACCCTCACCGCGCCGACGGGCGCCTTCCTCGGCTTGCTGATGTGCTTCGGGTTGCAGAACATCACCTCGGCCTTCCGCTCGTTGCGTAAGTCGGAGTAGAAGGCGGCGAGGTCGGCGGCCATCTGCAAATCGACCTCGCGCGCCTCCTCGTCCTCGCGCGCCGCCTTCTTCGCCTGCGAGTACTGAATGATCACGTGAGCGCCCGGCGCGCCGCGCGCGTGCAGCCACACGTCGGGGTCCTTGGCGATGTCGAGCGACAATTTCTCGTTTTCCTTCTTGTTGCGACCCACGAGGATCGGCACGCCGCTCGGCGTCTCGAACCGTCGGCCGCTCCAGCCGCCCTTGGCCTTCGGCGGCGGCGCAGCCGCGGCCGGCGCCGCCGCCGGCGCCAGCTCCGCCGGCTTCAGGTTGAGCCGCTTCGCTCGCTTCGCGTCGGCGAGGAGGTCGTCGCGCAGCTTCTCGATCGCGTACGGCTCGTCGGCGTTCGCCGCCGTCTGCTCGAGCAGCCGCGAGATCTCCTCCTCCGCCTCCAAGGCCTCCAGCTGCAGCGACTCGATCACTTCCACGCCGCGTCGACGCAGGCCTGCGAGTAGGGAGGGTGGGCGTGAGCGAATTGCGGCGCTGGGTTGCAGAGCGTGGAATTGCGACGGTGAGCGACGCGCACCTTCTGCGTCGAACCGGTCGCAATAAGCATGTTGTTGTCGGCGCAGTAGCCGGTGTGGCTGTCGCCGAGGTCGGTCACCGAGCTGCACGAGATCGACGTAGGGCCCGTGTAGCCGGCATGAGAAACCGCGCTCCGATCGACCACTATGGCGACGTCGCACGGCGGCGGAGCCGTCGCAGCGGACGCCTCGCTGGCGGCGGCCACAGTGACCATCGCCGACGCGATTGCGACCCTGAACATGAGAGATAGGGTCTTCATTGAGGTGCTGCGGCCAGCTCTTGCCTCTTCGGCGCGGAGAGCTGACGGCGTCCCAGTGAAATCCTATTCCCGCTGTGAAGTCCTAGCGCGCCTAAGTAAATCACGGCCAAATCGGGATTTGTATGGGAGAAATTTGTGAATGACCATCCCCTCGAAAACTCCGCCCGACCCCCCGACTCCGCGCGGCGCAAGCACTCCCGCCATCCGCGCACCGAAGTACACCACGGCGCCTCCATAGCTCCGAGCTGCGGCCCCGCGCAGGCCCTCTCCAGTCACTCCATGGTCGGCGTCAAGTCGGGGCACGGGCGCGCCGCTCGCTTATTTGGATCGCACGGCAACGATGGCGACGGCGCCGAAAGACACGCAGTCGCCGTGCTTCGCTTACCATCCGTACGGCGCGCTCTCTGATCTGCACGTCGAGGTGCTGCTCAACGCCGTGCTCTGCAGGTCGTCACTGCGCTAGCTGTACCCGTAGTCAATCTATAATCTCTATACTAGGCGCCCGATCCGAGCGAATCGAGCAGCGACGCCTTCCGCGCTTCGAGCGTCGCGCCGCCGAGGAGGAGCGACGCGCCGACCTGCGGCGCCAGCGGCGCGCGGCGTCGGAGGCGCTCGCCGCTCGCGTCCACCTCCAACTCCGTCGACGCCCCGAGGATCGCCGCCGCCTCCTCCACCGACAGCTGCATGCGCGCCATGCGATTGAAGTTGAGGACGACTTCCAGCGGCACCCACCCCTCGGGATCGGCGGCAATCTTCTCTCGCATGAAGGCGTCGCCCGCGAGATTCTCATCTGAGAAGTAGTACTGCACCTGCTTGAGGACGGACGCCGCCTTGTCGTAGGTATACGCAGAGCCCGCCGCCGCCGGCGCGGGCGCCGGCGATGCAGCGGGCGCCGGCGCCGGCGCCGCAGCGGGCGCGGGCGCGGGAGCGGGCGCCAGTACCGAAGCGCCCACCAATCGTGCGGTACCAACCGACTTGCCCACCAGCCTCACGTCGACCAGGTCGGCCTGCTGGTGCTCGACCGCCTCGTCATCGCCGTCGAAGAGCAGCGAGAGCGCGCCGCCCGGCGGCGCGGCGACCACGTCCGCCTGCTTCCATCCCGACACCGTTGGTTTCCAGTCATCACCAAGCGCGACGAGCTTGAAGACGAGCACGTCGCCCACCGCCGCCGCCTCGACGAGCGGCTCGAGACGATCGTTCTCCGCGTCGATGGCGGCGGCGGCGGGCGGCGCGGCGGCGGCGTCGGCGTTGTGGCGGCGGTCGCCGGGCTGCCGCGGCGCGAAGAGCGGGCACGGCCACGCCGCCTCCTCCTCGGCCAGGCGGCGCTGCCGCTCCTCCTCCCACCGCGCAGCACGCACGCTCTCCGGCTCCTCCTCGCCCCACGCCTCGCCATAGCCGGGCGCCTCCTCGTCGTCGTCGTCCTCCTCCTCCTCCTCGTCGTCACTGTCGCTGTCGTCGCTTTCCTCCTTCTGCGGCGGCGGCACCGCCGGCGCCGCGCGGCTGAGAGGCGACGGGCCGAGAGCGTGCTGCACGAAGCGATTCGCCGCTGCGGCGTCGATTTTA
>JACLAC010021448.1_pt1 | contig 12191 bp, 16 predicted proteins | sample 8027881 | NCBI WGS metagenome assembly JACLAC01 (sample SAMN15725517, study PRJNA655200) | protist metagenome | isolation source: fluorescence activated cell sorting (FACS) single amplified genomes of... | place: Spain: Blaines Bay Microbial Observatory, Mediterranean Sea | collected 2016-01-19 | reverse complement strand
TGCATCACGAGCAGGATGAGCGCAAAGCTGAGAGGCAAGAGCGTGAGAACTACCAGCAGATGCTAGCAGCACTTCAGCAGAACAATCAGAAGCTGCTACAGGAGAACAACCGTCTGCAACTGGAACTGCTGGAAGCTCCCAAGCATTCCAAATTTGATATAGACTCAGCAGCAGATGATGTTGAGGATTCGGTAGACATTAGTACTCCATCACCTGCCGCTCCTACAGCGCAGTCGATGGAGTACACCCCAAGAAGTACCAGTAGCTGGGGTCTTGGAATTGGCCTTGGTGCCGTAGCAGCAGCAATCATCTTCTATGTCCTCGCTAATGATCAGGGAGCCAAGTTCTTCCCACATATCCAGCAGAAGCTTATGGGAGCATTGGACATGACGAATGCTGGATCAATTGTGCCTTACCAGTTTGATGGAGATGGAACTCTTCGCTAAGGTTCTTTAAAGAAAAGTTGCCCGAAAGCATTGGACTTTTGGACTGAGATTTGACAGATGCAAATACTTGCACTGTCAATATCACAACTCCAGAATCTTCCAGTGAGTGAGGGCCCGATGAGTTCCCAGTCCGTTGACAAACCAGAACAACTCGATCTCTGCCAGACGATCTTGAGGAGAGTGAAGAGGATAAAGAACAAGGGGAAATTAACCGAGCCATCAACAGTGCTGTGAGCTTCAAGTCTCTGACTGTAAGACCGTTGGTCAGTAATGGGGGACAATCTTTTGAATTGGCTATTTTTTCTTGACTTCGAACTACCATCTGATTGATAAAATCTGTTTAGCAAAATTGTTTTTGCAGGTCGGCACTATTATTAATAGTATTCAATTCAGTTATTTAAATGAGAGTAAGACTATGTACGAAGGCAAAACACAGCTAACTAGAATGTGGGTTTACAAAGCAGAATACGCCCAAAAAATGGAAGAAAACATTGCGGCCCATACAAAATGGATGCAGGAGACGCACTACAGAGAAGGTGACAAAGCACTACATTTTCTAAATTGGTCCAGTGCTCCAGAAATTAAAGATGGAGAGGAAACAGGCAATATCACATTTGTGTTGACTGAAGTCTACGAAACTACGGCTGGTGTTGATGATCACTTTCAACAGGCTCAAGAAACCCTGTCATTACCTCATGATCTCAGCGAAGGTATTGTTGAAAAAATAGTTTGTGATCGTGGACTTATTAAACACTCACTGTGGAAAGACTAATCAATACTGGGCCAGTTGAATTGTCATCAATCTGAAGGAATATTCTGCCAGCAGAGTGTCTGCTTGATTCCCAAATATTGGGATTTGATATTTGAATACTTTCTTAGGAGAGGATTTTCAGTCATGCAAAAGAGAACAGGTGGGTGTTTGTGTGGTGCAGTTCGGTTTGAAGTAAAGGGTGATCCAGAAATGCTTCATGCTTGTCACTGCAGAAATTGTCAATTGATGACAGGCTCTGCCTTTGCGATTTGCCTATATTTTCCTGAGCAAGACATAATGATTACCTCAGGTGACCTGACTACCTTTGTCCGATCCTGTGATTCAGGCCGCACAATTGATATACATTTTTGTAAAACCTGTGGGTCTACTCTGGTTTGGGAACCGGCTGTATTAGAAGGGAAAAGAGGATTGGCCGGTGGAAACTTTGATGAGACAGATTGGATTGAAGATCTAAATAATATTTGGTGCCAGAGTAAGCACAACTGGCTCGAGATCACTAAGGGCCCTAAAAACAAACGGCAAGGATATAGTTCGGAGGATTTTGTGTGATTTGACTCAAACATAAAGCACACAATCAAAGGATCTAAAACATGATTAATCCAAAGCCATTTGACAGTGACGAACTCTATGACAAGTGCAGTTCTGCACCAAAAGAAGTGACGTGCTTTTGTGGCAAAGCTGCATTCACTGTCTTTAACGGGAGAGTCAGAAAAGCCCGTGAATGTGCTTGTATTGAATGTTATCAACATTTGACATGGGCAAATTCGAAGGGTGGACCTGAGGTTCCATCAATTATACCACTCAGCTATTGGGATAATGATGTCAGAATGGATCAGGGTGAGAATAATCTGATAGTAGTCATGCTTCGAGAGAGTGGTAAATCAAAAAGATTGGTAGCAAAGTGTTGCTATTCTACTCTAATGGTTGATCACATCGGATATAAGCAGCTACGTTTTCTATTGTTTGAAAATGCCTGCAAAATTCCTTGGGATAATGAAACCGCCCCTCCATCGGTCACCAGACCTCCCATAGATAGAATTTACATGAAGGATTGGGATGATTCCAGAGGGGAATTGCCAGCATTCAAAGGGGATCCATCGAGAATTCGCCAAGAAGGTTTCCGTCTATTTAGCGATGAAGCCAACCGGCAAAGTGTCAACAATCCAATTGGAGAAACTTTGCAGAATATCTTTCAGAGAGTTCCTTGGTACACTTTGGAAATGGATGAGGGCGTGATCCCCAAAAACAAAGGCGACTGGCCGGAGTTGAAAACAATCGAACCACGATAGAGAAATCCAATTGTCATCTAAACATCAATCATCTGGAGGCACCATGCCGATCACCATTGATGAAATTCTAGAGCAAGGGAAGCAGGGCAAACAACTACTGACACTGGCAGAGAAGCAGGAAATTTCTGATCAGGCTCGAGGAATTGGGCAACAGAGTCAGTGGGAAGAATTGGTTCAGGAACTCCATGCAGATCCAGAACTACAGGAAGTGTTTGAGGATGGTTACTTGATAGCCGGACAGTCAGAAGCAGCAGGCTTTGACATTATCAAAGAGTTAATTCGTGAGACAGCGGAGGCAGCAACACTAGAAGGTAAGGGATTAAATTAACCTTGAGGAGTGTTGCAGTCCCTCACACATGGGGCTCATGGTGCCCGTGGGCCAAGGCAGGATCAACGTTGTGGGTGTCTTTGCGCTTTTTGTAATTAGGCAGTTCATTTCTTTTTCTACCCAACACTCTAGAGTAAGCAAACATCGTGATGATCGATGCACCAGTCATAGCTGTGACGGATAAAAATAAAAGAGCTAACAAGTCAAAACCGTTCATTGTTCACCGAGTATTTGCAGTTAAAATTGCAGGGTTGGGACCCTGTGACCAGAGGGAACTTTAATGGTACCAGAACAAAAGGAAGATTTGTTGCTTGTCTTAAACTAGAATTCTTTTTTACGGAAAAAGCTGGAATTAGCGGGAAGCTAAGGAAAGCTGAATCTGGAGAGGAAGCACCGGCGCAAACAAACCGAACTTTGGCGAGGGAGGTTTGAAAGGCCGGCATATCCATTGTCGCGGTGACAGTGGAAAGCATGGAATATTTGGGCCAATATCTCAAGATGTTGATGAAATCTTCGTTGATTTTCATCGTTTTCTAACCGAAGAGCCCAGAATTCATGCGGCTTCCTCCTCAATCATCAAGAGGAGGGCAGGATGCCACACTACCAACAAACCCCACGCAAATCATCGAAAGCCCAGCTCTGGGCAAAACGCTCCGTTCACCTGAAGTCGTACCTGCAGGATCTGCCACGCAGGCTGCGCTTGGACATCGAGGCTCTGGTCAAGATATTCCTCACTCGACGGTCACTACTACTCAAACTTGCCGACAATTACCTGATCAAGCTTTGGGAATGCTCACGAGCAACAGCCCAGCGTAGGTTGGAGTACTTGGAACAACTGGGCCTGTTGAAGCGGATGACACAACCACCAAAGAAACAAGCAGATGGAAGTTGGAAACAAGATCGAAAGCTGGTGTTAATTCTGCCGAAAAAACCCAACTCTTTATTAGTGTCTCATTTTGGTTCACAAGCTAACTCACAGCAGAATGCTGTAGCTGATAATTCAACTGTTCCAGCCAAAATATTACCAAATATGAAGTTTGTGGACTATCTAGCGCTACAATCCAAGGTCAACAAAGGAGCATTTGCTTTTTGGATGAGAAGATGGGGAGCAAAACCAAGATCGATGGGGTATCTACTGGACACAATCCACAGTAAAATTGAACGCAGACCAGATGTGTTGGAGAGTGTGTTGTGGGACGCTGAGGACCAGAGGCTATCTGGGCCAGCACTGGTTGGGTTTGTGGTTAGTGAAGTTAAGGCGAGGACGGTGGGAAGTAGCATCCAGTGAAGTCTAAGCTGGGAACAGCGATCCTGCTGAGAATCACTCTATGGACTTAGTGCTAATTCTCAATTTGCCATCTAATTTCCAAAGAGCATGCTGAGCTTCTGGACCTGTACCAGAAGGAATCTCAACTTTCATATCGTCAAAATGATAAGTGATTTCAGCTTTTTTTTCCGTTAGTGCCTCATAAAGCCCAATTGCTAGTTCAGGCCAAGTACTAGTATGTTCAGGCATAAGCCACTCAGGTTGGGTGATTTCTTTAATTGTTTTTATCATTAGTGGACAGTGGACCTGAAGTCTCCAGTAGTCAAGTGAAGTCCTATCGCTACCTTCTCAGTTCCATTGATCAGAGAATCCAGCAAAGGCCGGATGTCTTGGAGAGTATTTTGTTTGATGGAGAGGAGCAAAGACTCAGAGGTAGACAGTTGGTGGGCTATACCATCGCAGAAATCAAATCACAGATTCCAGTACAAGGAGTGAGAATGACGAAAGCAGAATCATTGGATAAAGCGTGGAGACTTGCAGCAAAAGAAAAGGATTTCTCACTAGTAGATGAATTGTATCATGCTGAATACAAATCAATTGGGGGTGTTTCAGGTGCTGAACTCAACCTTCCGGCTCTTAAAGAAGCATTTTCAGCAATAGCTGAACATATGATAATGGGGCCCTATGAAACAATTGATGAAAATGAAAATTCTTTGAGAATTCACAGACACACCAAGTACAGAGAAGCAGATATCTTCAGTTCAGCAACGGGTTCTTTCACCTACAAAGATGGGAAAGTAATTAACCAAGAGACAGTTTTCAAAGAAATAGACGAAGACCCCAGCGAAGGGCAGGAGTGGAACTGGGAGGATTACGAGTGATCAGCAAGCAGTTTTTGGTCTACACCATCATAAAAATCAAATCACGAATTCCAGCATAAGGAGAGAAAATGACGAAGGCAGAACAATTTGACAAAGCATGGCGACTTGCTTTTAAAAATGATGATTTTTCAATAGTAGATGAGATTTATCATCCCGATTATTCGGCTCCAGATCCTAATACAGGAATCGTGGTCAATTTAGAAGATGACAAAGTCATTGTATCTTCAGTCAGGGAAACCTACGTGATAGGTTTTTTCAGACCAATCTTTGAAAGTGACGAGTTTGTCTGTCTCCATAGATTCTTTGGGTCAAGAAAAGAGGATGTCTATATGTCCACTATCAGTGCGATCACCTACAGAGATGGAAAAATATTGAAGCAGGAAACAGTATCTGAGCCGCTAGATTACGACCCCAGTGAAGGCCAAGACTGGAACTGGGAAGACTATGAGTGATCAACAGCAGTTGGTGTGCTTGCAACCAATGTGATATCAGATCAAGAACATCATAAGGAGGGGATCGAATGACGAAAGCGGAAACTTATGAGCAAGCTTGGCGACTTGGATTTAAAGGAGATTTCTCACAGGTTGATAACCTTTACCATCCTGAATATTCAACTATCGATCATACGACAGGTATCCAATCCAATCTGAATGACGATAAAGTTGTGGTTTCAACACTTAGTGATTCCATTGTTCTTGGTGCCTATGAAGTCGTGTCCGAAAGTGAGGAAAATCTGACCATCAGAGTTTACAGCCGATTCAAAGATTATGAGATATACCGCTGTGCTACTACTCAGGCCACGTACAAAGATGGAAAAATAATTACTCAGAAAACTGATGGTAGAGAACTAGACTACGACCCCAGCGAAGGTCAGGACTGGAACTGGGAAGACTACGAGTGGTAACTAAGCAGTTGGTTGGCTATAGCATCATAGCAATTACATCAAGGACAGTAGCATAAGGAGAATAAATAATGGTCAATGCGCTGAAGGGTAAAACCCTAACTACCATGACCGTCATTTTACCAAATGAAGAAGTCGCAGCAGAATTGATGGATGTTGCCAATGGTCACTTTGAATTTATGCAGGAGAAAAGTTATCAAGATGGCCCCCTGAAGCTCATTCAATATTATATTTCCTCTGGCCCAGAGTGGAAAGAAAGTGCCTCATTTCTTGATGGAAAGACGCCTGAGAAAACAGGGAGAGTAGTGATGACACTGGTTGAAATCTATGAAACTGATGATGGACTACACCATCACTGGATTGAATCTAAGGAGCATCATCAGATTTTGGAAGATTTGCTTAAAGAAGTTGGAGGAGAAATTCAAACCCACAGCTTTCAGAAAATCATTCAGAGCCTTTGGGACTAAGCCAAGGCTTGCAATGGGAAGACTATGAGTGATTAGGTGGGCAAACCTCAACCTCTTTTGAGGCAAAGGTTACTCCGGTTTTGAAGAATTTGTGCAGGGTAGGCAGTCGCATCAGCTAGCAATTGCTAAGGGTGATGTGACTATTTAGACTGGGTAATATTCAGCGTTAAAATTTTCAAAAAACCATGAAGTTGATGTCCTTATTCATCAATTGGTTCATTCATCACGATGCCTTCTAGCATGTACAGATTGGGATTGTCATCCTCCTCAGTCTCTGCAGCGTCTTTTTCATTAAAAGTTAATTCCATTATTTTTCCATCAAATTCCCCAAAACCTTTGAACCACATCACGCAGGTGGCAGAGCCTGACGTGAGGTCACATTTACTGTGCCCAACAAACTTTGAATTTGAATCATTTTGTGAAGTCCATATGTGCTTCGCAACAATACTACCATTCATCACTTTATCAAGCATCGAAAGGGCCCAATCTGATTGCACTTTGGCTTTAAACCCAAATCCCTCGCCGTAAAGTGTTACATCTGCAGTTGCTTTAAAATCAATAAAGTGTCGTCTCATTCCAGAATCCAACCAACTGTCACCTCTTTTTCCACCAAGTGACTTGTACCATCCCTCAACAGGAATTCTGTCAGCAAAAATTGGTGAAGCAAATAAACTGAACGCAATCAGATTTAAGGTAATTCTTTTCATATGATTCTAGTGTGTTATCAGTGATTTGCATTCAAAGATTAAGTGACAGTTTTAAAACTTATTCTAAATTTGGTTCATTCATCACGATACCTTCTAGTATGTACAAGTTCGGTCCAGTATCAGGATCATCCTCTGAGGCTGCAGCATCTTTCTCATTTAGCGTTAATTCCATTATTTTTCCATCAAATTCCCCAAAACCCTTGAACCACATTACACAAGTTGCTGAACCTGCTGTCAGATCACAACTTCCATGACCTTGAAAGTATGACGAATCATTTTTTTCAGATTTGTACAGGACATTACCAACCACTCTGCCGTTCTGATGCTTGTCAAAAATATTTAGACTATAGTCCATCTCAGCATTTCCTTTCAGTCCAAAGCCCTCTCCATAAATTGTAATTTCTCCAAGGTGCTTGAAACTTATGAAGTGAACTCTCATTCCAGAGTCTCGCCACTTCTCACCCCTTTTGGCGCCAGTAGTTTTGAACCATCCCTCAACTGGGATTCTTTCAGCAATTACAGTTGATCCGAGCAATAACAGACTAAACAACGTTGTAATAATCTTTTTCATTACATTTCTCGCCCAAAGATAATTGTTTTTACAATATTTGCTGAAAGCACATACTTACAAATGCCCTTCCACTGAGATGGTATACGAACTTTTCCACTTTAGGTTTCTGAAGTCAAGGCACAGAGGTTAATGATATAGTATATATTATATCATAAGCTTCCCCTCTCCAGCCACTACGCAGCTTGATTCCCAATCAAGCAAGCCCATCAAAACAACCGACAACAGCGATGCTGAAGTCTCTCAGAGGCACTTCAGCAGCAAGTTACAATAACCCGCCAGACTAGATTACAGGAAGCCTTCCTGACTTTCATAAGAGGTCCTTGGATGTGCTGAAATTCGTTTACTTACTTGCCAAATCAGAGCATATTCCTGACTTTCATAAGAGGTCTTGAATATCCAATACAATCAAATCCATTTGTGGAGGTTGGATGAGTGATCCGACATTATCTGAAGTTCAGGAGAAAATCCGTAAGTTCGCTGAGCTAAGAGATTGGGGGCAATTCCACACCCCTAAGAACTTAGCGATGGCAATCGGTAGTGAGGCAGGTGAGCTTCTAGACACGATGCTGTGGGTAGATGGAGAGCAATCGAGAAACCCTGATGACAAAACCAAAGAACTCATCAAAGAGGAAGTCGCAGATATCATGATCTACTGCATGAGAATCTGCGATGTCCTCTCAATGGATCCCATCGAAATCATGAATCGAAAACTAGAGATCAACGAAGAAAAGTACCCAGTGAGTAAGTCTGCTGGTAACGCTACCAAGTACAATAGGAGGTAGTGTGCCCAAGCTAATATTACAGCCATGTGGAAGCGCAGATTCCGTCGCTCACTATAAGGATACCATCGAACATGATGTGCACTACGATCAGATTGAAAGCTTTCTCAGTGACATTGATAAAGAGAAATTGAAGAGAATTTATCCAGATGGAAAGTTGCAGATCTGGGGTGTGACCAAGGGAAAGAACGGCAGCAACAGAGGAAAATGGGATCGCATTGAAGTTGGTGATGTCACCCTTTTCTCAGCGAAGAAGAGAATCTTTGCTACTGGGGTTACAACTCACAAATTCATCAATAAGGAACTAGCTCTTCATCTTTGGGATAAAGATGACTCGGGTGAAACGTGGGAATTGATTTACTTCATTTCTGAAATAAAAGATCAGGATATTCCACAAAGTGTTGTGAATGACTTACTTGGCTACGATCCGAAGTATGTCATTCAAGGCTTTAATGTGCTTGATGAAAAGAAATCGGAGAACTTTCTAAGCTCTTTTGAACTAATTAGTGAACTCCATCAGCCGACTTACACCCCAGAGCAGCATATTGAGAAGTATGTGGGGAAGTCACTTGAGAGACGCACTGAGACTCAAGCAAGACTAGAACAGTCGAGTCTGCGGAAAATTCTCTTGAAGGGAGCAAGCAAGGCTAAGTGCGCCGTCTGTGGGAATGAGTTTCCAGAGCAGTTTCTGGTGGCTGCACATATAAAAAAGAGGGCAAATTGTACTGACGAAGAAAAGCGAGATCTTCACAACATCGCTTGCTTGATGTGCAAGTTTGGTTGTGATGATCTCTATGAAAGAGGTGCCATTGGTATAGCTAGTGGGACGGTGGTGATATTGAAAAATTTTGATGCGTACCCTGAAGTAAGCGCCTACCTTGAAAAGCTTAGGGGACGAACTTGTAGCGTTTGGAATGAATCGAATCAACATTACTTTCATTGGCATCATTCCCAGCATCAGAAGAGAAAACTTCATTAGATTCAAGAGTGGTTAACAATTTAAAGACCGTTGATTCTAATCAGCATCACACTTCCTTGAAGGAGTGCAGGATTGCTTGAACAATCCTGCGACCTCCTTCCTCAGAAGGTTCTATTGGAGATACCTTGCTGTAGCAGTCTCGTGAATCACAGATCACCCGTAGATCAATCAGTTGCAGATCCCTTCTGTTCACCTCTTCTGTGATGACATCATTAAATAAAGCCAGTGCGGTTAGTGCTTCTTTTGGCAATGTAGGTCCAATTGGGATTTTGTTGTAAATGGTACAGACTCGGATCAGATCCTTCTCATAGACCTCCAGCATTTTCTTCAGCACCAACAAGTAGTTTCTTCTAAAGGTGTCTGCAACCATTCCAAGCTTGGTGAGTGCTTCGAAGACATCGTTTGTGGGTTCACTCAGCACTGGAGCACTTTGAAGGGCATCATTGCCTCCAATAGAGAGTACTGCACCAATATCTGCCTTGGGGCCTCCCTGTTGTTTGAGTACGTCAAGACAATGAATTGTGGTATCACCGTCGACTGCTAGTAGATTCACAGGAATTGAACTGATGACAGAGATCTGCTCGATCACACTATCCCCTGAATTCACATAGGGCTGGTTGTCGAATATAGAGTCACCTAGCAGGTCGATAGCTTGGATCATGGGTACCTTGATTAGATTTGGTAATGGTCGGCTAGATGTTGAAGCAGAAAGGAGATGGAAGTAGATCCCTTTACAGAGTAAGAGGATCTACTTCCTATTTCCATACTGTTTATCCAGTTTACAGGTTGGAGTAGATTTTATCTCAGGCTATCCCAGCCAGACAGCATAAGTTACACCGAGTCAAATACCCCCCCCCCGTTCTATCAATTCCCGTAATCCTGCTTTTTTTTAGGGATCATCACGATGAAAAATTAGTGTACTTTCTGTTAGCAAAAATACATTCAAAATGCTTGATATTCGTTTATGTCCAAAGCGCATATGGAATGTCAAGGTTGATTAAATGCTTTAGTGTTGGGAATCAGTGATTTAGGGAATGAATGATTTTGCTGGCTTGTGATGTCTAATTATTTCATATACGTTTTAATCACAATTTTAATTAAAACAAATATAAAAGAGGTTTATGGCTAAGGCTTTTGATAAAACTCAGGTCAAGCAGATCCGCAAGCTACTCGCTGGTCGAAAATCAGGACTCAGAGATCTAGCACTTTTTAACACTGGAATTTCTACAATGCTTCGAACAAGTGATCTGCTGAATCTTAAAGTTTCAGATGTGATGGATGAGTTCGGGGATCTAAAGAAAAAATTCAGCTTAAGGATGCAGAAAACGGATAGACCTGTGACAGTCCTTTTGGATCAGGAATCCGAAAGATCTCTGCGTGATTGGATAGAAGAGTCTGGAAAGAATAGATCAGATTTTATTTTCACTGGGTTGACGACAAGAACCATCAAGACACCAATCACATCTGCTCATCACAGGCTGCTCGTCAAAGAATGGTGCAAAGCTATTGGCATTGGAACGGAGGGTAAGTCAACTCACAGTCTTAGGAAAACCAGAGCATCTATCGCCTACAAACAGACAGGGAATCTGGAGGTGGTTCGGCAGGCACTGGGCCACACGAACCTCAGGAACACAGCTACTTACTTGGATGTGGATAATGAAGAAATGGTGTCAGTCATGGAAAAAGTGAAGGTTTAATGAGCCTACTGGCCGACTAACTGCCCTGCACGAAACCTAAGTGCAGTTAAGTGGGAAAGAGATTCAGTTATGGTAGGAAAGCAAATTCTAATTTCTATAACTTGGCAGTGCTACCCGCTGTTATTTCACACAAGAAGAAGTCATCGAGCTATAATAAGCGCCATATCAAGTCACTTGTTGACTGAATTTTTGCTGGAAGGCAGGAAGAGATGAATCCACTGGGTGCTGGAACACCCGATGGATTCAATACCCATTAATTAGAGTCACAGGGCGGCGACTTTGCTTTCAATTAGCAATTGAAGCCTCGTAGTTCCTGCCCCAAATGTCCAGATCTTTTACCCCTGAAAGACACGGAATTTCTGTGACTCCGTTCTTAAATTTTCTTTTTAAGAAGGAGGACGCATGAGCGTACCCACTGATAGATCCTCTCAAGTTACTATTGCCTCAGATGATCCTGCAATCATTGTGAGGGAGGCTATATCTCCGGATAATGACTATTGGAAGCCAGTAGAGAAACAAAAGGAGTTTGCTCCAGCTACAAATGGAAATTCCTTTGAAACTGATGCGCTTGATTTTGAAGCTATCACAAGCTCAGTGCCGATGCTGGAAAGACAGATATTACCTAATAAATTAGAGCAGTACCTCAGTCTGACAGCCCAACAGTTTGGAGTAAATTATTCGGCAGCATTCGCATGTTTTATTGGTAATGCTGCCTTTGCTTTGGGAGGCAATAAATGGATCAGGATAGAAGATGAACGCACTGACAGAGCCATCCTCTGGAATGCTTTAATTGGTAAATCTGGTGATGGCAAAACACCCCTCATGATGGAAACAGGTGGGAAGTACTTCAATGACCTCCATAACCTGTGGGACGTTGAATATCAGGATGAACTTAGTAACTGTGATATAGAGGGTGAAAAGCCACACCTTAAACGTTTATTAAGTAACTCACTTACACTAGAAATGCTCACAGAGCTCCATACCAAAAACACTCTGGGAATTGGGATCTACAGTGATGAAATCCTGATGTGTATCGAAGGGATGGATCAGTTCAGTAAATCTAAATCGGCAGTAATGGGAAAGATTCTGTCGCTATGGAGTGGAGTA
>JACLAC010016713.1_pt1 | contig 12191 bp, 4 predicted proteins | sample 8027881 | NCBI WGS metagenome assembly JACLAC01 (sample SAMN15725517, study PRJNA655200) | protist metagenome | isolation source: fluorescence activated cell sorting (FACS) single amplified genomes of... | place: Spain: Blaines Bay Microbial Observatory, Mediterranean Sea | collected 2016-01-19 | reverse complement strand
CTGGGCAGTATGGGTACGCGGTTAGGGGCGTGGGATCAAAATACGAGGACCAAGTGAATGGGACGAAACTCTTGGTCGACCACCATGATTTTCAAACGGGGGACCCAGCAGTTGTTTTGGGAGATTGCAGCCCCCTTTATGAGGAATATCAAGTGAAGGTAGTAGACCAGCACCATATTGAGCTTTTCTCCGCCATCGATGTTGAGATGGCAGATGCCGTCGCGATAGAACGATCGTGCAACATGTTGGTTGTTTCTACTGACCGCCCATCGATGACTATCAGCCCTTCCGCCACGACCGCTACTGATGGGATCGTTACTTTCTCCACTTTGGAACCCCACTCATTTAAAACGGGGGAAAATGTTGTTCTCAGTGGGGTTGATGATCCTACGTCTCAGGTAAACTTTAACGGACCTTTCGTGATAGCGCAAGCGTCTAATTACACATTCAATGTTACCGGGCCGGAAAACATCACCGCATTGTCCAGCGGGTACAGCGGCGCAGTAAATTACGTTAGTTTTGCGTTCAAATCGTTGGGTCACAGTCATACCAATGCTGTTATAAGTTTGCCAGAAGCAAATATTTATGTACGTACCTCGATCGTCTTCAACACTTCCCAATGTTTCACCCTAACATATCCCCACCCCACCTCTCTCTCGCGCCTCTTCCAGCCTCTCTCTATAAACTTGACTGTGTTTGGCGCGTCTTCAAACACCATAAGCGTGTACTTCCGTTCACCCGAAATTGATGCTTTATCTGCAAGCGGTTTGCAGACTATGCGATACCCAACTGCCGGCGCTGGGGACGCTGACGGGTGCTGTGAACTTGTCGTAATCCACTTAACACAGGATATTGATAAGGTGCGAATAAAGGTTGGGCCGTCGGAGACAACGGCACGCGAACTTGTAGCTGCTGGAAGTGACTCAGTGGTGGTCAAATTTGACGTAAGTTAGACCGAACTATTTCTTCAACTATCAACAGCTGACTGACGGTCTTCGACAATTTTTTATCTACTCAAAGATGCCCCCCGGCGAAGGGCTTAATGTTCCTCTCCAAGTCGGCACAGGCGCAACATTTTCTGCACCGGTTTTAATCTCGTACGCCCCCCCTACTGTCCTACAGTTGTTTCCGAACACAATGAAAACGAATGGGAGTGTAGTCCAAATTCATGGATTAAATTTTGGAACCGAAAAGCCCTCAGTAACAGTGGGTGGAGAGGAAGCAACGGTTTTAGACTTTTCGCAATCTAATATATTCATACGAACCCCCTCCGGGGAAGGTTCGACCCCGGTGCCCATGGTAATTTCTGTTGCGGGCCAGCTGAGCTGTCAATTGACCAATGGGGGACAGTGCGGGGGCGCAATGTTAACGTTTCTCAACCCCGTCATCAACGCAGTCGACGCTCCAGACCACGACCGCTCTACGAAAGGAAATTTCATCATTAGGTTGGAAGGGGAAAATTTTGGACGCCCTGCGACCAATATAATCGTTAAGATAGACGAGCTGATTTCATGCCAAGTAATCAACCACACTCATTCGCAACTTTATTGCATTGTTGGTCCCGGAGCAGGAGGTTCGCTCCCTGTTACGGTATCGGTAGCCAACAACGTAGGCACAAAATCGTCTGTACTTAGCTATTCGCCTCCTTATGTACGGTCTGTTTCGAGCCTTTCCGGCGATGCTAGCATGATTCCAACCGCTGGATTTGATTCCCGCGTGGTACGCGACGACGAGCTGGAGTGCTCTGACGGCAGGTTTTCTATCTCGACACAGGAAACAGAATTTCTGAAGCTTTATTTTAATGCCGATTCTACCCAAAACCTCTTTAGCATAACGCAAGAGATCACTATGGGAGTTCTCACCAAGCTGCTGTGGAAAAACATTCAACATTGGAGTCGACAGGTGTACATTAGCGTTATCGGATCTAATTTTGGTATGGAAGAAGATATTATGGTGAATCTGAATGACGGCGAGCAGGTCATTGTGAGAAATTTAAAAATAACTTTTCGAAATCACACTCATATTGTTTTGCAGTTGTCTCCAGGGGAAGGGCGGTTGCATTTGGATATCAATGTGAGGGGGCAATCTAATGAGGTACCAGAAAGTGTTAACCACATGCTCACCTTTTCTCCCCCAATAATTGACAAAATTGAATTTTTGAAGCTGAGAGAGGAGGGGTACTTGACTCCTACGTCCGGCTGCAATGAATTTGTAACTCCTATGCCAGCCGACGCACAAGCCAGAGTTTGTAAACCAAACAAAAAGGCACAAGTTGTATTAAAAGGTGCCAATTTTGGGGGCAATAAACCCGTAGTGATTTGGAAGGAACTTTCACATGCAAAGACTCCATACGAGTGCGTCATAAGTTCATTTAGCCACCATGAAATTATATTCGAGCTTCCACCTGGTCAAGGAAAGGTGGCGGTAGAAGTCCGGATTACGTCGCCTGGCCTAATGCCACGCAGTGCGACAACCCCGAGTTTCTTCTACTCGGCCCCAGATGTTCACCGCGTCTCATGGGGGAAAGCCGTTGAATCGGCGTGGACTTCGTGGAGCTACAACGCCCAAGGCACCGCGCTAGATGTGACCAGAAATAAGTTGTATATTTTCGGTGATAACTTCGGGAGCGATCCTTCACCCGTAACGATTCTGGTGGACGGCAAAGAATGCAGTGCCGCAAAATATAACTCTCCGTCATTGTACAGCTCCCCCCCGGGGGCGCCGTTCTTGTCTTGTGAACCAAGTCGTACCACGGTGGGACCCAAAGTTTTGAAAGTAACTGTCGCTTTTCAAACAATTGAACTGAATGGTTCCAGCACCGGAACGTATCTAAGCGCTCGCTGTTTCCCTGGTTCATACGGAAAATACGGCGAGTATTGCGTGGAATGTTGGAAATTTGAATCCGAAGGCAGAATACTCGATGCTACCAGCTGTACTGGGGAGTATGTAGCTGGAAAAGTGCGGAATGTAGTAGATAATGTTTCCTTTGCAAACCGAGAAGGCTCTGTTGACCCAGTTCCGTTTGCCGGGTTTGCAACGTTCCCCCCTCCTGAATGCGTCGATGGACTGTGTATACCAACGCTTAGCTCTGGGGCAAACGACATACCAGAAGAATGTGTGCCACAGCCCGGAGATGGGGACAAACGCAGTCTTGTGCTTCCAGCGAAATGCGAACAAGCAGAAGTCATAGGGATTATTTGCCACCCTGATCGTTTTGGTGGCTACTGTACAAAAGGAAAAAATGGCGTCCAGTGCTTTGCGGACGACGTCGGGCTCATATCGGTTGATGATTATGACATGCCCTCTATAAGGCACGGTTGTATGTATGCGACCCCGTGCAAACCCAAAGAAGCGTGTGAAATAAATAATACGTGCAAACCAGGCTATGTCAATTATTATAAACCATACAGGTATGAAAAAGCAGTTTATGACGGCGTTGATTCCGATGACATGTCACAGGACAATATGGTTGGAAAGTCATACGTGCGCACGGCCACAAAGATAGAGCATTGTAATATTGGGCATCTTACCCTTCCCGATGGAACATGCTATGCCCCCCGCTGCGGTCTATGTACGCCAAAGACCCATTTTCGCTTAGATGGGTACTGCACGTTGTGCCCCGAGTACCCCTGGCTGATTCCAGTGGCACTCACGCTTGGTGCAATCCTGGGAGGAGCGGGGGCAGTAATACTTAGTCGTTCCGGGGTGAGCTTTGCTATATTGAACATCTCCGTAGACTACTTCCAAGTCCTATCTCTCTTTGCTGGCTCCAGGGTAGAGTGGCCAGCGGAATTAAGTTTTCTTTTTAAGTACCTGCGAATATTTGCTGTAGACGTCGATTTGGCCGCCCCAGAATGCATGTTTGACAATTTTTTTACCTTTGAAACAAAGTTTTATTTTAAAATGCTCCTACCTATTTTGTTCATGGGTATGCTGCTAGCGTTTGTGCTTTTGGTGTTCTTGAAGCGGGTATTTTGCACGAAAAAAGACAAAACAAATAAACAGAACCCTGCAAAGAAAAAGCGATCGACCCGTGTGAAGCCTGGCGACCAGAAAGAGTCTAAAAAGAGCAAACCGAAGCCCAAATATTCACGAATTGAGCCAAAAAAGAAGAAAGATCATGATGCTAAAAGTAACACGGAAGATGCGCCTGCACCAATGGTCACATCGATCGTCAAGAATTCGGAAACGAAACTGGCGTCTGCGACTGAAGTACAATCTGATATAAAGCCAATGAAAGAAAAGAAGCACGAAGTTTCCCAAAATAAGGAAAACACGCCCGTTGGAGAAACGCCAGACGGCCTAGACCTCAAGGCTCTCTTATCAATGGTTGTTTCCTTGTTTTTAACGTTGGTGTACTTCTTATATTTGACAATTACCCGCGCTGCACTTGATGTATTCAACTGTGAACCGACAGAGCCACCGTCGGGGAAAATGTTTATGTCCGGAGCACCATTGGAAGAATGTGGAGTGAAGGGAGGTTTGCAAGAGCGGATAAAACCGACCGCAAGCTTTTTCCTATTTTTTTACACCATGGGATTTCCCGTTGCAGTGCTGTTTATTTTCGTTCGTTACCGGACCGTAATCAAAGAAGATCAAACGCTATGCGCTCACGGTCGGGAAGCCTACAAAAATGCAAACCCACATTTCTTTTTCCGCAAAAAAGTAGGGAAACTGTACTATCCATTTAAACCTGAATTTTATTGGTGGACCCTCGTGATATTGGCACGAAAAATTTTGCTCGTTCTAGCCGCAGTCATGATAAGAAGTGATTCAGGCTTTCAGTTGTCTTGTGTGCTTTGCTTCATGTTCATAGCCCTATGCTCACACATTGAATTCGACCCATACATGCATATACAAGAGAAGGCAGCTATCTTGAGAAGGGAAGCCGAGGAAAGACTGCGAAAAGAGTTTCGGAAGGTACACGTTATGTATTTCATGGCTGAACTATCCCAATCGCATATGTCTCGCCACGCCGACGCAATGCAAGATAACATGCAAGCCCTGCAAGACAATATAGAGAATATAGAGAAGGAAATAGAAATGCAGGATAAAATAGCACATAAACTGCATCGTCCTATTTTTAATTACAACAATATTGAATTCGTCGTTCTTGCATGTTCTGTTTTGGTCCCATTGACCGGCATCATGTTCAATTCACAATACTTAAATAGGAGCGACAATTACTTCAAGAAGCGGGTTGTGACGTACGGAACAATAGTCTTGGTATTTGCAAGTTTATTGTACTTATTTGTGTGCATAATTCACGAGGCAAGGAACTCGCGGGAGTTTAAACGACAGCGATCGTTGCTTTTGTGGTCTCGCCTGCGTATCCATCGAGCAACAGTCGTAAAAACCATAATGCAGCAAGCTTCAGAAGAACAGCGGAGGCTAGCCAGAGCCAGAAAAAAGAAGAGAAAACGGAAAATTAACATGTTACAGATACTGCGACGAATACGAGGTAAAACTACAGAACATTCAGAAGTGTTCGAAAACATTATAGAGACACAGACCACTGTACTAAAACAGCTCGATGATATGATTGCTGCGGAAGCGGCGGCCAAAGGGGGCAAAGAGCAGAAGCATTCTCTGCAGGACTCTATAAATTCAATAAAACTTCCTGGGAAAATGTCTCCAGCAAGTATGGTAAGCAAAACGTCAGACGTTGAAAAAATACAAGAAGAAAACATGGCAACAGACATGGCAGCGCAACAACACCGGACATTGGTCAAAGTTGAACGCGTCCTTGAAGAACAATCCAAACTGGAAAAAAAATTGAATGCAGTCATGCTGGCTAAGAAGATAGACTCTGATATCAAAACGGATTCCCATGGTGATAGTGAAGAGATTGACGCGCCGTTACAGCCAATCATCAGCGCAATTTACAAACAAATTTCCTACATGATTGATCGGGCAGTAGGTACACTTGAGAAAAGGACTAATGGGAATGAAATTTGTTTAGCACTGGGTGGATTCAAGCAAGATATACAGACCGTAAAAGAAAAGTTAATAAACGAGATTACAGCAAACGGAATGGTTGGGAAGCGGTCAACACCTCTTCGAGTTAGACTGGCCGTGTGGGTAAAGCAGCACGAAACTGTGCTAGGGAGCGTTGGGTTGTTCTGCGTGTTTGTTGCGTTTGTTGCCATTACCATGTGAACACATTAATAATATTTGTGGGAGACAAATTAATCATATGGAAGAACAACAATAAAACAATCTAACCAGGAATAAATTATGTGTACATGTCATTATTATAAAACGACAAAGAAGCAGGATTTTAGGTTTCCGCCAAATAAATATGGTGCTTTATTTTCGCTTTACGAAAACGTTTACATCGCCTCGTTCTAATTTTCACTCAAAAAACTTTGTAAGAATCTTTTTTTAAATAAAAACAAAATAATGGCTGTTAATTTAAAAAATTGTCTGTTATTTAAGTAATTAAAATTAATGTACTGCGAACTGAAATCTGAAAGCTGTTAAAATTTTAAGTAAATATTTTTAAAATTTTATCTTCTTTATGTACCGTGAACCTGAATCTGCACCGTTTGGCCATTAAATGGTTACGTTCCTCATGTACTCCAAACTAATCTCTGCTCCTGTGATTATTACACGTCAACCAATTTACTCGTGCCACTTAGTCTTGACTATCTCTGATGTGCTCCATGTATGATCTGAATGGGTAAATATATATTTGGATGTGCGTCGATGTCAGAATAAATTAATTTGTTTAAACGAATTTTAATAAAAAACTTGTTTTTATTCGCAAATGTATACCCTTAACGCATCATCATAATTTTGTTTTTCTATTAATAAAAAACACGTATTTAAAAGAATCTCTTATTTGAGTTGTTTTTAATTACTTTGCAAACTGCCCTAGATTTACCGTTTCTTGTATAATAATGGCACACACCAATGCCGCGTTCAGTCCTATGGTGAATAGAAAACTCATCGCAGATGCTACTCGCACCCGGGCTCTTGGTGGGACGGCAGTGGACGCAAATTGGTAAGCGTTAGTAGCAAAGAAACCGCTTGACATAGAAAATAAAGCGACCCCCGTTAAGATACCAATGTCGCTTAATCTTACGTATCCACCTATGTATGCAAAGAAGAACGGAATGAATAATAGTCGCAGCACGGAGCAGTACAATAATTGCCGACTGTTTCCAAACACATTAAGTAGCACCGTCAGAGGCCGCGAGATTGTGTCAAATGCGAGCTTTGCGAAGAACAAGTACTTTGGTAATTGTTGGTTTAACAAACCATCGCTTTTTATGTAAGCGTAGAACGTTAGAAGGAAAATCGACCCAAAAATAGTGCAAAATAGTGAGATCGCCTCTGCGCGCACATATTGGAGCACATCAAGTAGAGAAGACTCTTCATTCAATGTACAGTGTCCTTGTGCCAAAAGTGATGTGGACGCATCTCGTTGGGAATTTACCGCAGCATTGTCCGGGTGTGGGCATCCAACTTCCAGATCTCCAGCAGCGTTCTTTAATTCATTAATTTTACTGGCGACAAACTGTTCTGATGACACGCCTTTGTCTTGTCTGACCATGGAACTGTTGAACGATGTGCTGCTGCAGTTCAAAATTAGGTAAGCGACAAGCGCAATCAACTCGAGAACTGCTACAGCTTCAAAATAATGTCTTAGCTCTACTTGGCTGGGGGCATAGCCAAACGATGACCACACTTGGGCTGCGAATATTACAAACCCGGCACCTTGATAACCCATTGAAAACGACGCCAAACACTTTCCGTCGCTGGGAATAAACGATGCAATTTGGTAAAACGACCCGTAAGAGATCTGATGTAAGACCCCAAACGAGAATGTGACAAGTACAAGGTGCCAGAGGGTTTTCTCTGATCCAACTTTCACCCCCGTTAAAGAGGGGGCCAAAAATAATACTAAGGCGCTTGCTACGTATGTAAAAACAATTCGCGTATTGTATGCGAGTTTTGCGCCATATTTCACGTTAAAAGAATCATCCCATGCCGCTTGAGCCACCGATATGATTATCGTAGGGGAGTAAACGCAAACGTTCAAGTACATAAACACTTTTGGGTCGTTATAGAAGGTGTCGCTGAAGTATGTTAACGACGACAGGATGCACGTGAAAGGCGCAGAGACGCCCACACCGCAAATAAAGAACAGCACCAAATCCATAAATGGTACCAGTGGGGTCTCTTGCGAGCAGGCTGTGCCTGGATTATCCTCCGAGTTATCGTAGGAGGTCTGAATAATTAGTTTCGAGTCAGCAAAACCCGTCAGGTCTTCACCCAGTCCAGTCATATAGAACTTACGACTCGACGGTAGTTCCCTTACATTGTGGGATATCGAGCGTTTGCCATCACCCCCCCTCTTGAATTTCAGTAATGTTTCCGATACGGAGTCAGACATTGATCTAGGGTGAACCAAATCATTATCGGAGCCCAACGACACCGAGTCATGTTGAAAGTCTAGCGCGCCATACGTCCCACTTGTCTCTGCCATTTTATAAAAATCTACTGTCGTCTAATATTCGCAACTGCAGGTAGACTCTATGTCGCACAAACTATATCTGCGTTAATAATAGTTCGATCGGTGTGACTGCAAACGGCTGTCTTCAGGGAACATGCCGAAATGTAATTATACATCACGTTGTCAAACCGTGGTGGACACAAATGCCAAAACATAAATAGACAACTAACCGGTTTCAATGAAAGTTTGATGATGTTATAGTAGGGTGAGCAAAAACAAAGAAAGAAGAAGCAGCAACAACATGGATGGCCGGACCCACCCAGACCACATTTTTACCACTATTGTTGTGGTGGTCTGGGGGATGATATGATGATGTTTTTGTTCTTCGAATAATTTTTGAACAATGTGAAATAATTCAATAATGACAATACATTATAGTGTAGTTAAGTTATATATATATATAGGAAATATTGTTTTAAAACCAAATTATTGCAAATGCTGTATCAACATTATTGAAAGTATACCAACTTTAATAGTAAATATTATTAACTTTACTATTGTTGAAAAAAAGAAACTGTTGTTTACAATTTTGTTCTTTGTTATAATTTTGTACATTTATTATTGACTAAGTACGTCTTAACTGTTTGATTACGTTGTTTTATTGTATTCTTTTTCTTTCTTGTAGTTAGTTCTATTTCTATAGTTCTAATAACTAAAAACTGCAAGCACCCAAGCACTCATCCTTGCTATTTATAGCATAAGCTTTTATTTATACTTTTATGTACGTATAGTTAAGATAGTAATAAATAAGAGAAATGCTGTAGTTAATGCTGTAGTTATTCTGGTCGTTCTAGTTACTCTGTTCTATCTCGTTCGTTCGTTAGGGACGTTATTATACAGACTTATTATTATAGGTAAATACCAGGTAAAAGTACAGGATTAAAATTGATTTTTGGATTTTTATCTTTTATTATCTTTATATCCTATTATAAACGACTAACGTTGTCGCTTCCTAACTAAATCCTATATAATAGTATAATAACAACTACAGCAGCAGCGGCGGCGACGGAAAAGAAGCAACAACAAAACACCGAACAAAGAAACAAGGAAGCCTAAAAACAACAAGATCACGATCAAGCATTTGTTTATTAGTTTTTGCCTTTTGTTGCCTTGGTAAGAAGTTATTAAACAATAAGAAAGGAATCAAAAACGAAAGGTGGGAAAGAATCTCAAGAGATGCAAGAGTTTTATCTTTGCATAGAACTTGATCTGAGCGCAAAGTTAACACTTGAGAGAAAGCCTTTAACAAGCAGTTCCCAACCGCAAATTCAAGCTACAGGAAAAAACTGACCGGAAAGTCAACTGGAGCACAACACGCACGCTTACTGACGGTTGAACTTTGCAGCAAGATGATGTTTCAGCATCAAACAGAAAAACGGATGGGCGAGAGGAAATTTCTTCGGGAGTTTCGAGTATTAGCAGATAAGGAAAGAAAGGTAAAGCTTATATTTCGGATGAAGGTGTCTGACCGTGAAATAAAGCTGCACGAATCTATTGTCTTTCGGCCTGATGCTCCAATAGTCGACGCGTTTGAAATACCTATAGGTTCTTTGCTCACGGTGGACAGGAGGAGCGTTAGGGGAGTCGAAGAGGATACGATCAAAGGAGATACAAATTCTTATGATGCACCCTTAGTTCATTATTCTACTTTTGGCGAAGACGGCGCGGTCTCAATGCACGTATCGGAAGTACAGTATTTTCGAGTGCTGAAGTACACGCTGCCGGGGGGCTCTGAAGTGAAAGTGGCCGAAGAAGATCGTTACTGCTGGATACCACAGCACGACCCATTTTCCCAGAAGCTTATTTTAGGAGAACTTAAGCTGCTGCCACCACCACGACGGCCGGAAAATGAGGCAAAAGGTAAAAGTAAGAATGGTCGTCCTGAGGACCAGATGGAGATCTATGTTTGGATGTTGGATGGAGAGAGTGTCTCATTTGACATAGAGTTATCTCAAAACTTAGGGGAAATAAAGGAGCTGATTGCAGACCACTGCTCAGTGGAAGTACGGCAGCAGCTCTTGTTCTTCAATGGCACGCTTTTGACCGACAACTTTAAACCCCTTAGCCACTTTGGGGTTCAGGACAAAAGCGAGCTTAAACTAAAGATGAAACTTTTTGTGAAAACGAAGCCTCAAGAAAAGCGGCAAGTCGACATTGAGTTTGCCATCGATCCTCATAGTACTATAGAGAATCTAAAAGGCATGATATGTGATGAAACATCCATCGCCACGGATTTGCAGCTGCTTATGTGGGATAGAAAGGTTTTAGACAATGACAAATGTTCCTTGCTGGACTTTGGCATCCCGTCAGGGTCTACTGTGCAGATATTCCCACCGAAACTACCACTGGAAGAAGGGGCGAGATGGTATATAGTGCATGAAAATTTTGAAGTTTTCTCTAAGGGGATCGCTTACCGCAAGATGCTGGAAGGGAAAGATTCTGCTGGAAGGCAGCTGTTTGCGACCAATCAGTTCATAGAGGTGGGCCGGTACAAAAAAAGCAAAGATAGGAACGATTTAGATTTTATTTGCCCGCTCAACTGTAAAGTTCTACAAAAATACGTTTACGAAGACAAGCGGATTGATGCATGGAACCGTAAAATAGAATCTGGGTTTATTTGGGCCGAAGATGGGACCAAACGTGTCCATGAGATAGTGGGAACAGATGCGATAAATGTAAAAAAAGGCGACGCATATACTTTTTCAGGAGAGGTAGGAAAACCAAAAGATGGGAGTTTAAGCCCAACAATGGACGGGACTATCAAAACGGGGCTGACCGAGCCATACGACAAAGGAAGATTTACATTGACGATTAGCGACAACGGAATATTATACGGCACGATGCAAGTTTCGCTGCCGTGGTTAAAATCGAACAAAGGGGACAAACGAGAAGAAAAGTCTGTTCACTCTGGTTTTGAAGAAATAAAAGTAAATCTGTACGAAAAGTGGAGCAATAAGGACCAGCGTGGAAATGGCCGCGAACTAGCGGTGTATTCCAAAAACGGGCAAGGCAAATGTTCTCAAGGAGCCTTCTCCGTTACAGGAAAAATAAAGGTTTACCCAGAGAGCGAAAGCGTAGAGAAGCACGTGTTTGTGGGTGAAATGACGATGCAGTTGAGTCAGAATGATTTGCATGAAACACTATATATACGAGTCGTGGGCAGGGAAGATTATGATGGGTACGAATGGTTGCCAGTGTATGATCCATACCACACTGGGACCCCGATGAAGACGGGCGAATCTAGACTTTTGAGAGTTCCGGTGCCAGAAGACGATATAGAAGGACATATAGAAGAGGAGGTTCCAATAACGCCAGGGCTTGAGGTTCACTATCTTGACGATGAGCTGACTCGTATGCTGGCAAATTCAGACGGGAAAAAAATGACCATGAGTAACGTTATTCTTGACATAAACCCTACCAGACAAAACACGGACAACCTGCATTTCAAACATTTGAAAGATTTGGTAATTAAGAACAACAATGTCGAGAAAGACTTGGATGGCCTTCAAAAGTACAGCGGGACAGCATCAGAAGCTGCCGAACGACTCGCGCAAGTCAAGCAAACCCACAGCGATATTCTTCAGAGGTATCGCCAAGAAATGCTTTTCTTTGAAGAAGGGCGCCATTTTGACGAAGTCTCAGAAAGAAAACAGCGTATTGCTGCAACGCA
>JACLAC010021520.1_pt1 | contig 12193 bp, 13 predicted proteins | sample 8027881 | NCBI WGS metagenome assembly JACLAC01 (sample SAMN15725517, study PRJNA655200) | protist metagenome | isolation source: fluorescence activated cell sorting (FACS) single amplified genomes of... | place: Spain: Blaines Bay Microbial Observatory, Mediterranean Sea | collected 2016-01-19 | reverse complement strand
ACGGCCACGTCGACGAAATTGGCGTGGACGCCAGTGTTTGGAATCTTTTTAGCGTTTAGACCCTGCAGCCCTCCGAATTTACCTACCTAGCATTCTATTCGCATCTGGTCGCTGTCGGTCTGTCGTTGACCCAACTGTTCGGATGGGGGCCTAAGCTGCATGCTTTTGCTGACACCTTAACGATCGGTTCATATGTCGATCCGGCTCGAACTGCGCTGGTTGGGCGGACGATTAGCGCAATTCTTGCCGCGATTATTCCGCTGATAACCTGTGGTAACGGACGCAGGGCATACGGTGCCCAGGTCGCTTAGGTCGGTGTAGTATTTGTTGCGGTTTCGTTGGTGCCGGCGCATCAGGCCCTGCCCGATAGTATAATGGCTTTTTGCGCGGCCTTGTGATTTTATTTCTGCTGGCGAATCTATTAGCAAGACCGCAGGTCGGATTATGCGTTGGTTGGGATTGCGGCTGGGTTGGTGGTGGCGAGCAAGTTCAACGGGGCATTTGCAGCATTGGCTATGCCCGCCGCGCACTCGATGAGTTACAAATCAGACGCAAATTTTGTAGTGTTGGCTCGGCCCAAGCTTTGGCTGGCGATCACCCGTGCCATTGTGTCCCTTCTCGGAGGCTCGCCTTCATTTGCTTCTGGCCTATCATAACTATTGGACCGTGGCCAGTTACCAGGTATCAAGTTTCAATTTCGCGATGGAAGAGAGGTAGTCTTGGTGGTGGATCGTCCGTTCGATAGTGCAAACGGAATGGCTGTTGGGATGCCTGTTGGTGGCGGGATTGCTCTGGAGTTTCTATCGGCGAGAGCCGATGGACTGGATTTTCTTAGTCGTTTAGTTGCCGATATTTTTGTATGTCAGCTCCTAGATTCGTGAGAGTTTACACTATCTGTTGCAATGTTACCGACTTTTGGCGGTAGAGGCGGCACGGCTCTTGATTATTCGAGTGGGGTGGTGGGAAGGTAAGAATAGGCCGGGGATGGAGTACGGGCTGGCTTTTTTGTGCGCACTTCCGGGTGTATTCCAAGTCCAATTATACAATAGCAAGTTTCGGGAACCGGATTTGCGGTAGGTGGCGTCGGCTTAGATAAGAGCCGAACTACTACATAGAATTAGATTGGCGATGAACAGGTTTCCCTATTGTCCGCAGGTGCCGCGGGTAAAGGTGCGACAACAGATTGCAAGCCAGAATTCCGCTGATCCAAAAGCTATACAAATACTGCAGGAAGCCTGGGCTGGAATTCCGTCCTACGAGGTCGACAATATGGCTAAAAAGGCCCGTCGTACCTGAATTATACCGAGATAAGATTGACCTGACCGATCTAGAAACTAATCGCATATTTCGCCGCGGTTGGCTTGTTTCGCGTCAGTTGCGCTAACGAGGAGTGGAATGTATCGTCCTCTCCGAAGCTGCCTTAGACGTTTTGTCTATGCCGACCCTTCAACCGTCACTCCGGCGCTCACAGAAGGCGCAGCCCATTATCACTTTGCTAAGAACCGCGCTTATTTTTCCAACCTAATCGATCCGAACAACCCAGAGATTGAAGAAGTCGTACGCTTTGAATCTCAAGCCGGCGTGAGGGGTGTATCTATCGCGATTTATCGACTGCGCTAAAACTGCAATAGGCTCAAGGCCATATTTGTGGAAACCATCGACATGCCGAATACCGCAGCAGTGGATTGCCTGAGAATCTCGTTTTTGGCTAAGTGTGAGGTTTCCCAAGCGTAATCAGTATCGCGTACTGTCGATTCGGAAGCGTTGACGCGTTCGATGCGGTCGGCGGTATTCTCCAGTGTGTGGGTCAGGCGGTTTGATACAGCACCAACATCGGCGCGGACTCCAGTCAAGCGGTCGATGGTTTGGTCCATTTTGAGGATCGTGTTGCGTGCTCCTTCTCGGGTTCCAATGCTCAAATTGGAGATGTCGAGAATTTGGCCTTTCGTCGAAAGGTCGGGGATATCGTATTCCAGACGGTCGGCCGATAAGGGATCTTTACCTAGCTGGAAGGAACCGCCGGTGCCTTCTTCAATAATAATCGTCTTCCCATCTAATTCGCCGTCCGCATAAGCTCCGGCGGCGTCTTCGACTTGTTCGCCGGCAAGCGTGACGCTGACTCCTAAGCGATCGAAGTTGACAACCTGGGACGTGCCGAAGGCTACTTGGCCGTCTACGGTCCTAGATCCGAGATTCACCGTTTGCGTCGTAACGCCATTGCCGATAGTGATTTCATTGTCGTCCGGACTGTCACTGATAGTATAGGTGCCAGATTGCGTGGCGCTTAAGGTGATCCGCTGCACCCCAGTATCTGCGGCATCTGTCAGGGCAGTTGAACTATTCGCATCGACTTGGTTGCCAAAACCGCCCAATAGGATTTGTTCGTTGTAATTCGACGAATCGACGATTTGGTCAATTTGTTGTCTGAGTTGGCTGAAGTCGGCGTCGAGCACCTCACGGTTGCTGTCGTTTAGCACGCCGGTTGCAGCTTGAACTGTGACTTCGCGCATGCGGAGGAGGATGCTGCTAATCTCATTCATGCCACCTTCCGCGGTGCGCAGTAAGTTGAGTGCGTTTTCGGTATTGCGGGTGCCTTGGGCCAGCCCACCAATTTCGGCGCGCATGCCTTCGGAGATGGAGAGTTGGGCGCTCCCTTCGCGGCCAGAATTGACAGCATGGCCGGACGCAAGTCGGGCTCTGCGAGAAGCGCTATCCATGTCTATTTGACTTAAGTCGTTCGTAGCGCGCAAGGATGCAATATTGCTTGCGATACTTATAGCCATAACGTGAACCTCCTTGTTCAATTGATCACCCCGGTCCTCGCCACAGAGTTTGAGTCGACTGACGTGCGGGGTATGGCTTGTTATTTTGTGATATTACTTGCTACTATGTGATATTTATCGGTCGTGGGAATTGTTTCTTTAGTTTTTTTCAAAGTTGCCTTTTATTTTCAAAAAATATCGAAAAACATTTAAAGTTGGGTCTACCTGCGTCCGATAATCAGAACAGAGTTATTATACCTAGAGGGCTCTAAGCTTAAGGATTAGAGAATAAAAAATACATTTAAGTATAGGTAAATAATTAGTTTATATGTGATGTAGAGAGAGCGGCCTTTTTTAATCGACCAAGTAATCATGGAGTAGCGACAAAATGCCACTCAGCATAAATAATAACATATCGTCGATTAGCACCCGGCATGACATCAATCGCAATTTTACTCGCGTAAGTCGCCAATTGGAACGACTTTCTTCAGGCCTCAGAGTCAACCGTGCTCAGGATGATGCTTCCGGTTTGGTGCTGTCGGAGGGGATGCGTGGCGAATTATCGGGGTTGAATCAGAATGTGCGGAATGCCGAACACGCTACCAATATGATTCAAGTTGCTGAGGGATCGCTGTTGGAAGTCAACAAAATGTTACTACGGATGCGCGAGTTAGCAGTTCAGTCATCTACAAGTACTGTTAATGACACAAATCGGGAGGCTTTAGCCGCTGAGCTAAATCAGTTGGTCATGGAGATCGATCGAGTCGCACAAGCCACTACCTATAACAATCAGTCGTTGTTGACGGGTTTCGGCAATAATGTATCTGTAACCGCGTCGACTGCGGTTACGGCCAGCAATGTGACCGGTGTGGTTAAGGTGGGCTTGGTGGCCGCTCAGACCGGTACATTTACTTTTGTCGATACGGCCAGCGATGGCGAGTTGGCCTTAGGCAATGGGGTGGTGACCCAGACCTTAAGCATGAGCACTATTTTACACGAGACTGCAGTAGCAGAAGGTACCTCCGTCAATGTCAATTTCGATCGCTTGGGCATTCAGGTCACTTTGACGGGAGCAAATGCGACCGGAACGACGGGTGCTTATGTAGATGGCGATTTAGACGGGCGGACGTTAGTTGTAGACGAGGGGGTGGGCGGCGTCTTTCAGGTCGGGCCGACCGAGTCGTTGGCCAGCCGCATCGAGGTCAGCTTTTCTGATATGCGGTCTTCGTCAGGTAAGCTCAACTTGGAATCGGTTTCAATCGCTGCTATCGATTCAGCCCGGATGGCCTTGGCCTACATTGATCGTGCGATTACAAATGTTTCTATCGAACGGAGTAAAATGGGCGTGTTGCTTAATCGGCTTGATTCTACTGTCGCCGATACCGAAAATGAAATTGTGCGCAAGCAGGCATCGGAGGCTTCTATTCGCAATGCGGATATTGCGGTAGAGGTTGCCGAATTGAGCCGAGGGCGGATTTTGTTGCAAAGTAGCACCGCCATGCTCGTTCAAGCTAATGTCGGTTCTGTCTCCACATTGTCTCTGCTGTAGCAAAGGGGTCACCATAATTTAGAGATGGTGTAGCGGGATCATAGTTGGGAAATAGATTTATGGATAGGTTAAAGGCGTTGGACTTTCCCGAATTGGTAGCTCTACTTCGATTCAATTACCTTGACGATTTCGCAGTTAAGAGATATGTTTGCTCCACCTTATGAACTTGTTGGACTACGATTTTGACCTTCCTAAAGAACTGATCGCGCAGCATCCCCCCCCCCCGAGCGCGATCAATCCCGCCTTTTAGTTGTGAACCGCGTTTCCGGTTCACTGCACCATATGCATTTCTGTGACATAGTTGATGAACTGGATGCCCGGGATGCTCTAGTCTTGAATGAAACCCGCGTTATGTCGGCTAGGCTCATTGGGCGAAAAGCCAATACGGGTGGCCGGGTCGAATTATTGCTAATTCGACCAATGCCCACTGGCGATTGGTTGGCCATGGGCCGCCCTGGGCGTGGTTTGAAGTGTGGAATGAGCTTGGTATTTGGTGACGGAAAGGTCGGCGCGAAAATAGTCGAGTGTCTTACGGGTGGTCGCTTCCAAGTTCGTTTTGATGTGGGTGATCTACAGTGTCGACTGGAAGAAATCGGTGAGATACCCTTGCCGCCTTATATCCGACGCACACCCGACGCCAAGGATTGCGACCGTTATCAAACAGTTTTTGCTGCGCGATCTGGGGCGGTCGCCGCGCCCACTGCAGGATTGCATTTTACTCCGGAATTGATCGCAGCAATTGAAGCAAGGGGAGTGACCGTCTTGAAAGTGTTATTGCACGTTGGACCGGGCACTTTCGAGCCGGTGCGTTGTGAAGATCCGCGCGAACATCAACTCGAGGCCGAATACTGTGAAATAGACAAGCAAGTAGTGGAGTCGATTCGGCGGTGCCGTGAGTCCGGAGGCCGAGTTGTCGCCGTTGGAACCACAGTGGTGAGGACACTCGAGTCTGCCGTCGATTCGAAGGAGCAGCTGCAGGCTTACAAGGGTTTTGCGGATAAGTTCATCTATCCGCCATATTCGTTTGGTGCGGTCGATGCGCTGGTGACCAATTTTCACCTGCCTCGCTCAAGTCTGCTGTTTTTAGTAGCGGCCTTTGCCGGCAAAGATCGTCTTTTTGACACCTATCGCGAGGCGGTGGAACGGCAATATCGTTTTTACAGTTATGGTGATGCTATGATGGTCTGTTAGCTTGTATGGAACACATTACGGCTATAGTGCCTGCCGGTGGCCGCGGGCAAAGAATGGGAACCGAGTGCCCCAAACAGTATTTAGATTTGGGGGGACGACCGGTGCTGTGGCATGTACTTTCACGTTTTGAGGCTAGCCCTTTGGTCGCCGATATCGTTTTGGTCCTGCGGCAGCAAGACATCGACTACTGTCGGCGAGAGGTTTTGGAGACCGGTGGATTTGCCAAAATCAGGTCAATCGTACCCGGTGGAGTGGAGCGCCGGGAGTCGGTGTATTTAGGATTGCAGCAGACGACGGCCGATATGGTTCTTATTCACGATGCGGTCCGTCCTTTCTTTTCCGATGCGCTTATTTCCCGCGTCGTGGAGGCTACCCGCGAACACGGCGCTGCTTTGCCCGGTTTACAGGTTGTCGAGACGATTAAGCAAGTTGAGGAGGGGCGTGTTATTGCAACTCCACTTCGCGAAAAATTGTGGAGCGCTCAAACCCCACAGGGATTTGATAGACAGCTGCTACAGCGCGCACACGATGTGGCCGCTGTTGCCGATGTGGAAGGGATCACCGACGACTCGATGTTAGTCGAGCGATTGGGGCACGTTATCCACATCGTACTAGGAGAAGCCAATAATCTCAAAATTACAACACCTCAAGACCTGGTTTGGGCAGAGTCGGCAATGCGAGAAAAGGAGCCAGTCGTGGCAGCAGGCAGTATACGCATAGGGCAGGGATACGACGTGCATCGCCTGGTGGAAGGCCGGGCTTTAGTCTTGGGGGGGGTTGTAGTGCCTTTTGAGTTGGGTTTGGCTGGCCATTCGGATGCCGATGTGCTGACTCATGCGATTATTGATGCCTTGCTTGGCGCCCTGTCGGCAGGCGATATCGGCCAGCTCTTTCCCGAGACCGATGCCCAATACAAGAACATATCCAGTCTCGTTTTACTAGAACAGGTCCACGCCTTACTGGCTGAACGAGGGGCTCAGCTTAACCATATTGATGCGGTAGTGATGGCTCAACGTCCCAAGTTAGCGCCTTATATCGACGGCATGCGCAAGGTGCTAGCAGATGCATTGCAGGTTGAGAAGGAACGGATTTCGCTTAAGGCCACGACGACCGAGCAACTGGGATTTGTTGGGCGGGAAGAGGGTATGGCGGCCCAAGCGGTAGCGTTGTTGGAACTTTGAGATATGGCGAGTTATTTAGAATCTTTGCTTGCAGAGTTGTCGGGGGTAAATCCGATTTGGACATATTGCATTTTGTTGCTCAGTGCCTTTCTGGAGAATGTGGTTCCACCTGTACCCGGGGACACCGTTATTGTTTTCAGCGCGTATTTAGTAGGCAGGGGAAAGTTGGAGGCATGGCCTGTGTTTTTGGCGAATTGGACTGGCGGAATCGCGGGTTTCATGGCCATGTACTACATCGGCCGTAGCCGAGGCCGCGATTTTCTTATAAGACGAGGTCGAGGTCTTTTCTCAGTTGAAGGGTTGGGCAAAGCTGAATATTGGCTTGAGCGTTATGGAGCATTGTTGATTCTCGGTAACCGGTTTTTGAGTGGGATTCGCTCGGTAATAGCGATCGGTGCTGGTCTGGGGGGGATGAGATGGACCACGTTGGCATTCTGTGGTGCGATCAGTATGGCGGCATGGAATGGGTTGTTGCTCTACGCCGGACTCGTGGTCGGCCAAAACTGGGAGCAGGTAACAGACTTGCTCAAGCAGTATAACCGAGGCCTGATGGGGCTATTGCTTCTGTTTGTAGCAGTCCTGCTTTGGCGGTGGTGGGCGCAGCGGTCTTGACAAGCGTGAACCGAGGCTTTAATTTTTGACTTTTACTCAGGCTAAGTGCGCTTTAATTTTAGAGACGGGTGCGCGGTTATTTAGGTGCTCCCTTTCGGATTGATGGAAATAGAGATGAATAATATCACGTACGCACCCAAGGCCGGCGACATTGAGCGGCAGTGGTTCGTGGTCGACGCTACGGACAAAGTTCTGGGGCGTTTGGCCTCTGAAATTGCCCAAGTTTTGCGCGGCAAGCGCAAGCCCCAATTCGCCCCGCATGCCGATGTCGGCGATCACGTTATCGTGATCAATGCCGAAAAGATCAAGGTCACCGGCAACAAGGCTGAGCAGAAGGTCTATTACCGCCATACCGGTTATCCCGGCGGTTTGCGAACTACGCCTTACAGCCGCATGCACGAGCGGCATCCCGATCGTATAATCCGCAAAGCGGTGCAGGGCATGTTGCCCCACACCAAACTCGGGCGACTGCAGCTTAAGAAACTCCGCGTCTATGCAGGTGGTGAACATCGGCACGATGCGCAAAATCCACAGCCATTAGACCTTTAATCCGCAATAGAAATAATGAGTGCCCATGCCTGAAGAAAGATACGAAGCCACTGGCCGCAGAAAGACCTCGGTAGCCCGAGTTCGCTTGCATCCCGGTCAAGGCACCATCTATGTGAACGGTCGCGCAGTCGCCGAGTACTTGCGGCGCGATTCTCTGGAAATGATCTTGGTGCAACCGCTTGAATTGACCGAGACCAGGACCGCCTTCGACATTCATATCTCCACCCGCGGTGGCGGTTTGCGTGGGCAGGCTGGTGCCGCTAGTTTGGGTATCGCCCGCGCTCTGACCGTTTACAATCCAGAATTGCGGGGCGCGCTAAAAAAGGGTGGCTTTTTGACACGAGATGCGCGGGAAAAAGAACGCAAGAAATACGGCTTGGCCGGAGCGCGCAAAAAGTTTCAATTCTCGAAGCGTTAGATCGAACCAAATACACACGCTTCCCGATGCACCGCAGAGAGTGTCCCGTGGGCGGTAAATGTTCACGGGGCTTCTGTGTGTAGATGAGGGGGGCGGAGGCTCAACTAATAAGGAGTTAGCATGGCTGATTTTACTATCCGCGACCTATTGGAAGCGGGCACCCACTTCGGGCACCAAACCCGGCGGTGGAATCCCAAAATGCGCCCCTACATTTTCACGGAGCGCAACGGCATCCATATCATCGATTTACAAAAGACCGTGGGTAAGATTGAAGCGGCATGTGAGACGGTGCGCAAGACCGTACGTGCCGGTAAGACGGTGTTGTTTGTCAGCACGAAGAAACAAGGTCGCGACATTGTAAAGGAAGAGGCCGAGCGTTGCGGAATGTCCTACGTCACCGAGCGATGGCTCGGTGGAATGTTGACTAATTGGCAGACCATCCGCCAGAGTATTCGTCACCTCGAACATCTCGACCGCATTTCTACCGACGGCACCTATGAGAAATTGAAGAAAAAGGAAGTGCTGCTCCTGGAAAAAGAGCGGGGCCGGTTACAGCGGACTTTGGCCGGTATCCGCAACATGGGTGGGTTGCCAGGTTTGGTGTTCCTCATCGATATAAAAAAAGAACATATTGCAGTGCTCGAGGCGGATAAATTGAGCATTCCTTCGGTCGCTATTGTAGACACCAATTGCGATCCGGATCTGGTTACGTTCCCAATCCCCGGAAATGATGATGCCATTCGCTCCATCGGCCTTATTACCCATCTCATCGCCGATGCGGCGATTGAGGGTAAACTAGAGGCTGATGCTGAGAAAGCAGCTCGTGAGGATAAACAAGAGGCGAGTGAGGTCCCGGCAGTCCCGGCAGTCCCGGCCGGTGCCGGTTCGGCCGAATAGCCTAACTTTTCAGCGCCCTAACTATATTTTTTGAGAGTATATTACGATGGCAGATATAACAGCACAGGTAGTGAAGGATCTCCGGCAAAAAACCGGGTTGGGCATGATGGATTGCAAAAAAGCCCTTGAGGAGACCGATGGCGATGTAGAAAAAGCCATTGAGCATCTGCGCAAAAAGGGCATGTCTGCGGTGGAAAAGCGCGCCGGTCGCGATGCGAGCGAGGGCTTGATAGAAGCCTATATCCACCAAGGAAGCCGCTTAGGTGTGCTTGTCGAAGTCAACTGCGAGACTGATTTTGTCGCACGTACCGATGATTTCCAAGGGTTCGCCAAAGATGTGGCCATGCACATTGCAGCTTCGCAGCCATTTGCAGTCGACCGCGAAAGCATCCCGGCCGAAATAATCGACCGAGAAAAGGGTATTTTCCTCGAGCAGGCCAAAAACGAGGGTAAACCCGAGCATATCGCCGAGAAGATCGTCGAGGGGCGCCTGGAGAAATATTACCAGGAGAATTGCCTGTTGGAGCAAGCTTTTGTTAAAAACCCCGATCAAACGGTCAGTGAATTGATTACTGAGCTGACGGCGAAGATCGGCGAGAAGATTTCCGTGCGCCGCTTCGAGCGTTTCATCCTCGGCGATAACGCCTGAGCTGAATGTTCGCATCAGCCAACCTGGGAGAAGCCGCCATGTTGGAAGAGATTATCGAAGAAGTAAAAGATAGTATGGAAAAGGCGATCGAGTCCCTGCGAAAGGGCTTGGCAAGTATTCGCACCGGTCGCGCTTCCACCGCAATGCTCGACAATGTCAGGGTCGAGTATTACGGCAATCTAACGCCATTGAATCAAATGGCGAGCATTAGTGTGCCCGAACCGCGTCTGTTGACGGTCAAGCCGTGGGAAGCGAACCAAATTCCCGAGATCGAAAAGGCTATTGTCGCCGACAAAAGTCTCGGCCTCAATCCCTCCAATGATGGTGCTCTCATCCGCTTGCCGATTCCGGAGCTGACCGAGGAGCGCCGGATCGAGATCACCAAGGTCGCGCGGGCTCGGGCAGAGGACGGGCGGGTCGCTATTCGGCATGCTCGTCGCGACGGGATCGACTTGCTGCAGCAAGCCCAAAAGGATGGCGATATATCCGAGGACGAATCGCGAATCGCCCAAGATAGTGTGCAGAAAGTAACCGACGAATTCGTCCATCGTGTCGATGATATTGTGAAGAATAAAGAAGAGGAAATCATGGCGGTCTGATCTCCTTGACATTCGGTTCAGTAGCGGTTTGTCTTAGCGGCAAACCGCTTTATTTTTTGGGTTTTCTGAGGTTTTGTAACTGGTTTATTTTATCTATTAGGTCGCTTTCGATGGTTGAGCGGTCGCGTCCCTCATCGTATGGATCTTGTGTCGTCGACTTTTTATCTTGGCTTGTGGAGTTGGGGATAGATGCTGGTCGAGGTCGGCTACTCGCCGCTGGTGGTAGGTCTTCGGGCGGATCTTCGGGTAGATTTAGAGCGCCGGTGATCACGTCGATCTTGCATTTCTGTAGATGGACCATGTCCTCGTAATTGAGCAGATGTGCCTGGCGTTCAACTAGTGCAATATGGAGTTGGTCGAGGGCACTTGCGGCTTCTTGGTATTTGGTGGTTATGATGTCGGCGTCTAGTTCGTCGAGTTCAGTTAGATAGCTTTCCAGCTCCCGGTTGAGAAGTCCTCTGCGTCCGGTGGCTAATCTCAGTTCAACGCGGTCTCGTTTACGTTGACGGGCTAAAAAGAACAGACCGAGAGCCAAAATAGAGGCTAAGGTCAACAGGACGGCTATAATAATCCAATTCGGCACGGGCTATTCGCAGTAGATCTGATCTTGCGGGAAATATGACTATACCTCTAATTTAAATCACCTCTTGGTGCATCCGCAAGCGAATACATTAATGGTGAAATATTGAGGAAATATGGCAGGCAGCTGAGATATGCAACAACTCCAGGCGGATGTTGACCAATTTAACTCGCGAAAACGAGAAACTGCGAGCCAGCAATCGCCGCTGGATGTGGATCGCCAGTGTTTATGATCTGACGGTTTTGCCCGATCCCGATAAGATTTTTTTAGCACTGCCCTTCTCCCACAGTTAGTTAGTACGGCCAATGCCGACGTACGCAGCTTCGTTTGCATTGCGGTCGCTCCAGATAAGCTCGGCGATATCAACCAGAAATATGGTCGCCAAGGCGGTGACTATGCAGGTAGAAGAATCGCAGAAGGTGGAAACTAAGATCAAAGAAGTGGCTGAAGACCTGCTCAAGCGCATGGGGATAGCTCAAGTCCAAGTCAAAAAACAGGGCGACGATAAGGTTTTCGAATATTTTGAGACCGAAGAAACCTAGCTTTATTTTGCCATTCTACTACCTACTGCTCTCGATGCGACCCCGGCATTGGGTCAAAAATGCCTTTGTCCTGCCAGCCCTGATATTTTCCAAGCATTTCTTCGATTTATCCTATCTCACACGTTGTTCGGGTGCGGTGCTCTGTTTTTGTTTGCTGAGTGGAGTCGTCTACCTCTTTAACGATATCTTCGATCGCAAACAAGACCGACTTCATCCGGAGAAAAGCCAGCGACCGATAGCTGCCGGTACGCTATCGGTTGCGCTGGCGGCAATAGTCGCGCTGGCTTTCCTAGTCTTTGGGTTGGTGTTGGCCTACTGGTTACATCCAAATTTCGGTCTGGTGGCTCTGATTTATATCGCTCTCAACGGGGCCTACACCCTCAAACTCAAACACGTGGTCCTAGTCGATGTAATGATCGTCGCCTCTGGCTTTTTGCTCAGGGCCTTGGGTGGGGCTCTGGTCATTGAAGTCTTCATCTCTACTTGGTTTATCATCTGTACTTTCATGCTCGCGCTCTTTCTCGCCGTGGTCAAGCGTCGGCAGGAAATTGTGGAATTGGCAGATGCTGCTGGGGATCACCGAGCGATCCTTGAGGAATACAGTTTGCCCTTTCTGGATCAAATAATTTCCGCACTAACGGCGGCGACGTTGGTTTGTTACGCG
>JACLAC010004954.1_pt1 | contig 12193 bp, 4 predicted proteins | sample 8027881 | NCBI WGS metagenome assembly JACLAC01 (sample SAMN15725517, study PRJNA655200) | protist metagenome | isolation source: fluorescence activated cell sorting (FACS) single amplified genomes of... | place: Spain: Blaines Bay Microbial Observatory, Mediterranean Sea | collected 2016-01-19 | reverse complement strand
AAAGCTGAATCTACTTCTCGTACCTTTGGCAGATATTGTCTTTTTCCAACTGTTTAATCAGAGTGTGTGACAAAACCCAGCATTAATTTGTGAATAGCATTTCCAAGTAAACGTTTACGATGTGGTCATTGAAATTTTGCCAGCCTGGCACATGCTTATTTACGTATTTGACGACTGAAATTCTAGTGTCTTTATCAGTAGAAGACAAATTAGCTAACGCTTTCGCACCGATTCGCTGAAGTTCAACTTCTGCCTCTGTTTTCAAAAATGATGCAAAAATTTCAAGGCCTCCAAGCTTGACTATCATCCTTTTATTCAATTCTTTCATAGCCAAAAGACCAAGAGCCTCTGCGGCAAATCGTTGTACAAATGGATCATCAGCACTTGCAAGGGCCACAATAGTTCCTGCATGTTTTGCCACAGTATTATCGAGGTCTCGTGCAGTTATTAAACTCAACCCTTTGGTGGCAGCTCTTTGAGCTTCAATTACTGGGCTTCGCGCTAACGCAAGAAGCCAATCTACAGGCACTAATGGCATTTGTTTATCACTGCATATCTCTCTGATAACAGCTACCGCGTGTGTGCGCACGTTTGGGTCTCTGGACATGCATAGTTGGGACAATAACGCAAAAGAAGCACGTTTTAACAAAAACTTCCTTCCAGATTCATTTGTACAAAGTTCGCTCAATAAATTTGCAACCGCAACGCTTCCTTTGCCAGCTGCATCAGTAGCAGAAACTATTTTACCCAGCAATGCAAATGATTCTTCGTCATGCTGAACATGTGTTAAAAATCCAGTGTTCACGGATGCGCGATTGATAAGTTCCGCGATATATATTGAAGAATCTTCACGATCAGATGCCAATAGCGTGCGAATAGTTTGAACCATTTGTCCCCATTCATTATGTTCTATATTACTAAGTTTTATCGTTTGACCATCGAGCCTAGTCATTCGGCCATCAGTACGACCTTTTCGCTTTCGCACCTCTGGATACTTGCCATCGTCACCACGCTGAGGTACACGTTGTTGCAACCTAGTTTCACGCTCCTGTCTTACCTTTACTTGTTCAGCATGTCGATCCAGTACCACCAGTGCTTCTGTCACCATTTCTCGTACATCTTGAGATGGGGCATGCGCTGCCAATGCCATGCATGCTTCCCGGCCACGACATAAAGCCAGGCGCTTGCCTACACCCCGTATATTGCAACCTTTGTAAATGAATAATGCGCATCCTTTTAAAGTATCTGGATGCTCGGCGGAAGCGAAGCGTGCAATGTTACATACATTCCTCAAGGCACCATCCGTCAATCTTGGCGCCAAGAATTCAAAATTGGCGACAGCACAATAGCGCCACAGAGCTTGTCCTGCGCATCTTCTTGATTCATCATCCGAAATAGTAATCAAGTCACAAAGCAACGGGATAGTGGCATGAGCCCTATCAGTGGAAAGTTCATCACGTTGTTGAGAAGAGTCTGCCAAGAAACGCGCGCTATGGGATATCCATCCACGGGTCTGTGTAACAGTGCGCCCAGCATCCCATTGATGATGTTGAACCTTTAGGGCATCTACACCAGCAAATACTTCCCCTTCGGCAACAACGTGTACTTGCGAATCAGTCATTAAGACATCTTCGATAATTAGTGGATCGGGAAGTAAGTATTGATACCGGTCTGCCAAAGCTCGAATTATTAAGGGAGGCGACTCGGGAAATAACGAAACGAACTGAGCCTCAATTTTCTTTTTTAACCTATAAATATTTGAATTTGGTAATATAGTCGTCATAAATTGGACGTCAATGTTTACCCCGCCTCTATTTTGTGCATTGCCTTGGTGCCCACCTTGCTGCTGCTGTCCGTTGTGAAGTATATGTACGTGTAGTCTGATGGGCCTTACGGGCCTGTTAGGCCGGGTCTTCAAGTTGACAGCATGCGATTTTGACTCTTCTTTTTTTACCGTGTTCGTCTTTTTAGCGTGTTCATTCTTGGAAAATTGCGATGGTTGTTGTGGAGTCAAATGACCTTCAATCATTTCCACATGGTCACGGTGTTCAACATGCAGCAACTCTGTGTCTTCAGTAATTTCAACCGTCGTTTTCTCTTGGCCTTGTGGGTAATGGTTATGTACAATATTAATTGTAGGAGACGGTGGGGCACGCGGGACGTATCCTCTTTGCATCCTGCAAACTGACAAGGTGTCGCAAGTGATTCTTTGAAAAAGGGAAGTAAATCGATGGCCTTTCTACTTCACAACGTTATTTGGGCGTGTTCAAAAGCAGTGTCGCTTGACGAAATTCGTCAACTCAATGACATGACACACCACCCCAGAACAACAACACGTATTATTATTATTTATTTTTTTAAAAAAAAAAAACCACATCATATTGAGAGAAGAAGAACAATAATAAATAATAATAAATAAGCTATAAATAAAGAGAAGGAAAAGGTTGTTGAGAGATGAGACTACAACATAAACACACTACTTTTTTTTTTTTTGATTTTTGATGGAATGAGCTTGTATTTAGTAGAGGATAGAACTAGTGTGGCTACAAATTCTATCCCTATTTACTATGGCTAATCATTTTTAATTTGAATAATAATATTATTTGTTGTTGTGCAACCTCCAAGTATGCAATCATTGTAGACATTTGAGTTGAAACCGACCCTAGCAAATATGGTATATTTATAGTGTCTCGGACGATGAAGAAATGAAAAGAAAGGAAAAGAAAGAAGAGGACAATGCCGGGTTTTCGGGGTAGGCAGTGGAATAGTAAGGTGTAACAGCAAAGCAACTTGAAATCCGCAACAATACGTTTGCCGTGTACCTAGCGTTGAAAAAATAGGCATTATCCGCCTATCATGGTGTTATTATGCGAAAATTTTTAACTGTACTTAGCTACTACCCTGTACTGTTATTTTTTGTCTTCGAACAAAGCATGTTGATCGCTATACTACTACTACTGTTGGAGAAAGAAACCCTCGAAGGAGGTTATAGCGCAGCAGCAGTTACTCATCATATAATAAAAAAAAAAAAAAATATTATTATTATTTTATATTAATAAAAAAAAAAAATATTATAACAGTAGAGTAATTGAAGCCACAGAGGAACAAACACAGGCCTTGCAAGCTACATCTTACTCTTCTTCAGACATTTTTATTTTGGCCTTAGCGTGCAATAGAAGACGGCTGTTGCGGTTCATACGATTAAGACAAAATGTCATCCCCAGATGCGAAAGAAGCCTACGAGGAAGCCATGAGCAGGCATCGTACGAAATTACGGTATGCTGGAGCTGGCGTGAACCTGTATAAGCCAAAACCTTTACCGAAAGAAATACCGCAGTGGCCCGCTGAGGCGTTGGCAAGGAGGCCTGATAAGGGCAATAAATCTAGAATAGCAAGAGCATTTGCCCATAGTCCAAAGCGGAAAATCGTACTGCATAATCACTACAGCGATTTCAAGAAAGATTCTAAAGCACAGGATCATATTAGATTAACGCTAGCCAGGTTAAGAAAGTCGACCACGTTGTCTTCTCGAAGGCATAGAAAAGAAGATGGGTATCAAAGGGTAGCGAAGGACGCAGATGTACTTGATTTATCGAAAACTCATGGCAAAATGGGCGTCGGTGAAAGGTCGAAGCGCCTACATAAATCCATGAAGGGTACCCAGGCTATTTCGGAGGCATATACAAAGAATAAAGAGAAGAAGAGGCAAAAGTTTTCGATTGATCCACGTACAATGTATTTATTATCAAACTATCTTGCATTTGATAAGATTGATCAACACGAGAGGAATGATATTGTAAATGAGCTACTAGGAAAATGGTTGACCGAAGATTATGAGACTGAGAACAAAGATTCTCCTTTGTTATGGGAGAGCATCCGATCTTTTTGCGAATCCACGTATATTTTGGATAGGATAACATCGCGGCGCAGGAACCCGAATAGTTTGTCTGCAGCAGCATGTTGCGATATTTTAGACATCATTAGCAGAAAAGAGCAACGGTATGGCAGATTATTACGCCTAATAAAAGACGGTATTTACGACTCCATCTACATGGAAAAGGAAGATAGAGGTGTACCATTTTTTCATAGGACAACATGGTTCAGTCATGCACGAGCTACTGAATCGTCATTGCGAAGATTACGGCTTGACCTAAAAGAACTGAAAATGAATCTGAGCTCTAGCGCTGAAAACAATATTCATCTGGCAAATTCGTTTTCGCTTCGAGAAATCATCGAACGAACTTTGCCACAGGAGCTTGCAAGAGAGATAAATGCAATCGGGCCCCAGTATACTTTGGCATTGATGAACCATCTTCGATTGCTGCAACGCTCCGACTCAAAAATTGATGGTGCACGGGAACCTTTATCGCCTGGCATCGACGAATACTCTAGTGACTCTTCTTTGGAAACATCAAGCACTAGTAGCAAAGGAATTTTACCTATCGGAGAGTGGTATTGATTTTTCACAAGATTTACACTGCGTGCTTGTAATTTATTCTACTGAGATTGCTATTACTCGTATATTGCATTTTTACTTTTGCCTCCCTAAAGAACCATTTATACTCTACACACAAATTTATTGCCGTTTTAAATCAAGAGCATCGATGAATGCACTGTTACCAGGCTTTCGGTTTAAAAAATTAGTCAGCATATCAATGCCGTCCATTGATGCGCAAGGCTCTAATATTGTTGAGCGATAACGTTTACCTATGGATTTTAAACCCTCAAAACCATCACGCTCTTGACTCTTCGTTACCTCTTGCAATATTTCGTACGCATACACCTCAGAATATAAATACCCAGAATATACGGCATCGTAGCCAATGACAAGGTGATACCAAGACGCCGGCATAAAAGTATCATCGATTTCATATTCACCCCCCTGAAATGCAATTTTGCTCATTATTTCGTACCAAAGATTGCGTAGGTTAAACGATCCGTTCATACCACCGTAGGCCATCTTGTATATGGTCTCTGTTTCTGCCCCAACTTCAACTTCATGGTCTTGGCTATGAATTTCAAGATCATAAAGTGCCATACCAATAAATCTACACCATTTCAAGCCACTCAAAAAATGTTGTGCATCTCTCAGATTCTTTATCGACTCATCATCTAGAGCAGCACCTGTTTTATAATGTGAACTTAATCTTTCAATGCACCATTTTTCATACACTAGCTTCTCTAAAAACATCGATGGAACCTCCAAAAAATCTTGCTCTACACCTCCGAGCCATGGCATCATTGGCCAAGTCCAGCTAAATCGCGTATATTTTGTCTTACTTAGTACAGCGTGCATAACATGACCAAATTCATGGAAAAACGTATGAACTTCTGCAAAACGTAATAGCGACGGTCGATCTTTGCAAGGTCTGGTCATGTTTCCTAATATAGACACTGCAGGCAGGATTTTATCATCCTGAAAAGAGCAGGACGGCACTATGGGCACCACGCACTGGTGACCAAATTTGCCGTCTCGGCTGAATAAATCCAAATAAAAATGTCCATATACATTGTTGGTATCGCAGTCAATAACTTCATACATTTCGACCGATTCATGCCACGCGTTGTTGATTTCAGTAGGAATCTTAATAAAACGAACCGATAAAAATTCTTCATAAATGTTGAAAATAGCACTTTTGACATGCTCAAGTGGAAAGTATTCTCGAATACGTTCACTGTCTATTTTGAACTTTTCTTCCTTACAAACGCGAGAATAATATGGAATATCCCAGCTATTCAACCTGATCGCTTCGTTGCCGTCAACTTCTCTAACATCACATTGCTTCTTGTTTAAAAGCAATTTCAAATCATCTAAAAGTCTTGGCTCCAGACTCTCAAAAATATCCAAAAGGAAAGCGCGCGCATTATCTTGCGTTTTAACCATCTTTTGCTTCAGTATGAAGTCCGAATGAGATTCAAAGCCCAACACTTTTGCCTTGGTCATACGAAGGCGCAAAATCTCTCTTAATAATGGCTCATTGTCGTTCATGCACCGGCTGTTGGCGACCTTCTTTAGCTTTTTACGGGTTTCAGCGAGCTTGGCGTGTTGCATCACAGGGGTGTACACGGGAGCTTTCATGGAAATTTCATACTTATTCCGTGCTTCATCATAATACAGACTATCAATAAATGACTCACTACAACCCGCTAATTCTTCTCTTGTCAGAAAAACACTGTCCGTATTTTCATTTATTCTTTGCTCATAAGTATTTGCGGCAACACAACAATGGTTATTGAGCTCTGTGTACTTGGCAACGTTTCCATTTTTCAAACGTGGACCAAGGCCAGAGTCCGCAAACGAATTCAAAATTTTTTCCATGTAACGGACATCTTGGTCTGCAAGTTTAGAGCCTTGATCGTTTACCACACTCTGATATGATTCGTGCAATAAATCAAACAGATCTTCCTTAACGAAAATATTTTGGAAAGTCTCGCGTAGCCTAGCTTTGCTTGCTGACGAGGCCTGACGGGCAGCTGCGTCAGTCGACGTCAAAGCTGGCAGTGTTGTCTGAGAAGACTGAATAATTGCCCGTGCCTCCGCCTCAGCAAAAAGTTTGAACGAATCGAAAGAAACAGAGCCCTTCGCGACAATTTCGGACATATTTGCATTATATTCCTGAATTATGGATTCTGTGTGGTTTTGAAGTGTATCTGCTGACATGTTGAAATTCAACCCGAGAACCGTCTTCCTTTCGGGTTTCACGAAAGGCGTTGAAGTTGCCGCCATGCTGTACCAATTATAACGCGGAATAGATTGTCGAAATGAATTGACTAGCGAGCGGTGGGATAACCTTACGATAAGCATGCAAATCACCTTGCGAGTAGTAGAACAGCTTCTTATTGTACTGCTTTCCACCAACTTTCTTCGCTATCGATTCTCGTTAATCATCATGCTTGAGGCTTCTTTTTTTCTTCTTCGTCGGGAGGAGGAGTAGTAGGGAGGGACGACATACGACAGACATAACCACCAACAATTATTATTATTAATTTTTAATTATTATTATTTATTTTCCCCATTATATTTATTTATTTAAATAAATATTTCAATTTATGCTAGGATATACTACTATACTTGAAGATTACTCCTCCCCAAACATCTAATCTTCGCCTGCTGGAAGCGCGAAGAAGGGCATCAAGGTCCTGTTGTCCCGCAAAAATCTTAAAATTTCAGATTCAATTTCTTTCTTTGTTTTGTACTGAATCTTTTCACCACCTACACCAATCAAACTCTTCCGCAACAAATTTACTTCGCTCATTTTCGTGTTGCCAGAATTTATAGCAGTTACGACTTCTTGAATAATTTGTGCAACTTCTTCGTTACCATTAAGTTTGTCCGTGATAGTAGCAATTAATCCCTTAAATCGATCGTTGTAAATTGCAACTGCCCAATCGTCGCGCAAAAATCTAGTAAGATCCGGAATTACACCCTTATCATAAAAGTGTTCAACAGAGTTTAAGTATGATTCTTGAAGACCTACCAGACCAGCAAAGTTTCGGTCTTCAATTGGCTGTGCACCCAGGTATGTAATGGATACCACCCTTCGGTGTACATCAACAACAAGGCGGCAGTACCTAAGTCCCTGGCCTCTACCGCCACCTACCTTACTAAGGACATCCTTAGGATTTGTAACCATTTCCCTTCCAACTTCAAAAGCTGGGTCTGACATTCCAACTCCAGGCATTGGGGGGGCTTCGATGTGTGTGTAGTACAACTCCCCAGGAAAACATGCACTAGTTCCTTTTGGATCAGAAAACGATGGAGGAGTAGCCTCCCCAGTGTTTTCGTCGCGAGATACAGGATATGCAAGTGGGTCTACTTCTTCCATGAGTGCCTTGGCAAGGCTACACCCAACTTCCCTTGAGTTGAAGCGATCATGCCAGGGCCTATCGCGCCCAAATCGTCTACTATGCTTTGTCAATGTCCCCCCTGCGTAAATTGAGGCGTCCGCTGTGCGGAACCTACCATCCACCACTAAACGCCCATCATACACTAGCCCACTTTCGTTTGCAGCTGCAAATATATCAGCATCAACGTCCTTACTACCGCAACAGACCAGTAGGTCAAACTCTGCTTCTCGTCGATCATTACCCCCCTCTACGAATACTCCACCACATAAGTTACCGCTGGCATCTCTCATTAATTCCTCTAGCACATTCTGTTTCCATACTTGTACGCCAAGATCACCTAGATTTTGATAAACCTGTTCCTTGACAAACATATCAGCAAATGGTGCCGCGTTCATATCATCCCCAGAACTTTCACTTGCAGGCAAGTACAAATTTATGATATGCGCTGGAACATTTTGGCTAATAAGCCCTTGAATCGTTGCGAATGATGTGATAGTGTTACCATATACAGCAACATTTTTCAAGCTCCCGCTCTCAAGCAGAGTGCTAATATTCTCCTGCAAGCGTTTACTCTCCATCGTGGAATTCATAAAGTATAAGCGCGGGTCGTTGCTATCGCTTTCTGAATTTACCAGATTGCTTTTAGTATTCTCTTGTAACCCAGAGCAAATCAGCAAAAAATCATAGGGTACTATTGATTCATCCTCAAGTAGTACAGCATTTCCTTCCCGATCAATATCCACCATACGGGCGTCGATTATGCGAACTGTGCTACCAAAACTAAGTTGTTGGATTTCACGTTTAGAATATCCACAAGGGCCACCAGCGCTATTTTCGATGAAGGTGGATGGGTTAAGGTTTGGATCAATACTTGGGAGGCCACCTGGGGAAACTAAAGTCAATCGTGTAAATTGCATGTATGGCATCATCATCAACGATTCGAGACAAGATAACCCCGCATCAGAAGCTCCAACAACAACAATTCTAGCATGCGACACAATCTTTGGCTCGCTCAATAATTTTAGCGTTAGAAAGTGCAAGGCAAAACTATCCTCCCCTTTAAGTTCTGCCACATCTTCTGGATGTGGATTTTTTTTCCCAGTGATTTCATTCCCATCCCCAGCATCTCCACGAACTTCGTCTGGCCTCAATAGTGGCCGTCGACGAGGGGGAGCTTGAACCAACGTGGTGAGCAAAGGGGCTATCATATCCCCTGGGTATACGCGATAGTACAAGCATGTCTTATTGTATAAACGCATTGCCTCTCTCAACACGAAGCGCGTGCAGCGGCTAAATATTGGATTAATCACATAGTGCGTAATAAACGCTTGTTCTGTGTGATCGTGTTGCCCATATACCACGTAGTCTTCTAAGTTGTATGCCGTTTGCATCCATCTGATACTGGCGGCGTCGCAACCCTTGCGCGTCAAAACAACAACCCCTAGCACTTGGTCGCGACACATGGCTACAAAGGACGCCATACTTGGGTTTTGCGCCAAATCTTTGTTGGCATTACCCAACGCAGCTACGACAGCTTCAGCAACCTCGCTTCCATTTGGCAAAGCCGAAAGCATAGGAGTCAATTGGTCAAGGTGAGATTCCAACGCACGTTGTACGCGAACTTCAGATGCCAATAATCCATCGCGATGCAGTAAGTACAATACGTGCGAAAATGTTGATGATGGTCTTGGCGCCACCATAGTAAAGTTTGATAACAGGGAGGATTCAGCAGATGTATGAGGCAGTGTCACTATACAGTACTCACGATCCGGATACAGCGTAAATGCTTTTCGTAGGAAGTCGCGTGCCCTCGGTTCGTATAAATCGTCTAAGCAAAACAGGGTGACTGCAAATGCAGCAGGTTTTGTTTCATCGGGGTTAATTTGTAATGCCTCCTCGATACCCAAGCGTGAAGCTATGGTCAATCGAGATTGATCAATATCTTCCCTTTCTACTTTTTCCTCCCCTTCTTCCGGATCATTTTGCGCCTCAACACTCATATCGATAGCATCAATAACACCGCACGCGGCGCTAAAAACGTCGTCTGCACTGCCTGCAGCAATGATTTCTTCAATTGGGCATATCTGTACAGGAGCAGGAGTTTTCTCCTCCTCCGCAGCAGCTTCATCCCCTTCTTTTTTCTCTTCCTTTTCTTCTTCTGCGACAACTGTGTCCTGAGGACTCAAAATTGATACGATTTCGTCAATTGCTGATTGTATGGCACCAAATTTAGTTTTAAACCCATCCTCGGTGCAGTCGGAACTAACAGGTTGCAGTCTTGCAAGAATGTCTTCATCCTCCGGCATGTTGGAATCTTCGTGGTACAAGGTTCCAGTTTCGGGGTCGATACGCTGCCCGCAAAAACGCTTCATAACAATTTCTTCCTGCGCTTGCATAACGAGACATGCATGCGGTTTCAAGCCACTTTTTATCAAGGCGTTTATCTCGATGGCACTGCCAGGGAAACCATCTAGCAGCCAACCTTGCTCTATGCAGTCATCTTCTAATAGACGGTCAACAAGGCACTGCGCAACTTCTTCTCCATTACTGGCATCGTTTGCACGCTGTTGTATCTCTGATAATCTAACCAGTATGACATTTCGCTCTTGAGCAATTTTTTTGCAAAGTGTTGTCTTTCCTATACCTGGAGCACCAAGGATAATCAATCTGGGGCCTTTTCCATCACAAGCTTTATAGTATCTCTCCAATTCGACAAGCCTACTTTCTTCTGCTCCCTTAGCAGCAATTGCATCGTTGTGACGTTTTAAATCATCCTCGCTGATTCCTGTTTGTAGATTATTGTAAGGTTCCAGCTCAAAACACTGCTGCAATGCTGTCAAATCTACTTCGCATGTTAAGCTCATCAGACCCACCGCTCGCCCATCCACTTGCCCAACAAGTGCCTTGTTTTGGTCGTCTTGGGATTCGATTAACTCCGCAAGGAAAAATTCTCCATATTGTTCTTTAAGTGATTTGCTCTGTGCCTCGAAAACTTCTACCAAATCATCATAGTCCTCCACAAGAGCATCTCGAACAAGTAAGTCGGAGATAAACCTACCCCGCGAGCTGATGTAAAGCTTTGAATTATATTCCTCTGGAATATCATCAAATTCCATGTCGTCAGCTATAGCACCTTGAGGTGGTTCGGGCAACGGTAACTCAGTGTAATGTTCACTAATATCTGGAAATACAGCCATAGCATTTGACAGTGTGTACGCCGCCATTTCAACTTCAGGCAGTGTAGAAAATGCTGTGTGAAGAATTTTGCCCATGATTTCATTTTCCATCCCCTCTTTTGAAACTGCAAACGAAAGCCATAACGTGTTGCCAATGTTTGTATTTATTTTGTTCGTTTCACTTGAGGATACCCAGTCTAGCCAGTCCTGGACGCGTTCAGGTTCATTTACTATTTTCGGTGTTGCAGAAAAAGAAGCAAAACCAACAATATTATCTTCGCTATCAACCGCAGTAATTGATAAATAAGACTTATATACCAAAGATGCGATTGCGAACTCGCCATATCTATCTTCAAGCCTGCCGCGACCTCCGGGAGCTGCGTTTACCAACGTAGAGATGCCGGTTTGGTCGTCCAAGTCAGCCCGTCTGACATTAATGGTTACATCCGTCATATTGCGGACCAAAAAGTGTGAATCGCGTCAAAAGAAAAAGGGCAATTTTAAAACAATCGCAAAATCCGAAGGCAGCCCTAGCTTCCAATGCACAAAGGTTGTGATGAAGTTGTGTTTGGCTGCATGACGTTGTGCGACTGTCGGTTGCGTTGCCATCTTCAGCGTTTGTTGTTGTCTTCTTTTCTTTATTTGCTCTACCTTACTATTGATTATTATTGTGTGTGATATTTTAGAGTAGTATAATAATAATTATAATACAACATTATTGGCGGCTGTTATTATTATTGTATTTCTTCTTTTTGCGAAGAAGCGAAGAAGGAGCATTACATTCTTGTTTGATGAACGATACATACAGCAGTACTACTACAACAACAACAAGAATTGATAGGAATACCAGTGTGATGATTTTGTACAGCTTATTGTTACTCACACGGGAAACTTCATGCGTTTTTCCTGGCCGTCAGCCTACGCCCTGCTGCACTCTCAAGGAGATATAACGGAATTGCAAACCCTAATCACAACCCTGTACATACCCTGATAGGAATCGTTTCGAACTGCGTGAGTAAGTGGTATAGTAGTTGTAGAGGGTGATTTATTTTTGTTGTGTATATAATAATTGATATAATAGCCATCGTAGCATTTAATCAATTTAAATTGAAATCAACGACCTGCATTTTTGCTTTTTAGCTTGTATGGAGAAATATCACTACTGTACA
>JACLAC010005767.1_pt1 | contig 12201 bp, 11 predicted proteins | sample 8027881 | NCBI WGS metagenome assembly JACLAC01 (sample SAMN15725517, study PRJNA655200) | protist metagenome | isolation source: fluorescence activated cell sorting (FACS) single amplified genomes of... | place: Spain: Blaines Bay Microbial Observatory, Mediterranean Sea | collected 2016-01-19 | reverse complement strand
CGATAAATACGCAGGCTATTTTTAAGGCCTATACAATAGGTAAAAAGTAGAGTAAATAGACCAATGAATGAAACGGCAACAGCAGAACTTCCAAATCTTTTTCAATTTGCTGACGGTAGTAAGGTCCGTAGTGCGGTGGACTGGGAGAGAAGACGTGTGGAGCTAGCCGACGCCATCGTCAATATTGAGTACGGTGGACTTCCGCCAACGCCGTCTGGGGTGACAGGCGAGGCGTTATGTACGCATAAGGTCAAGCGTTTTTCCAACGCCGCTTATACCCAGTATCGGCTCATCAACGACGACAAGTGCACCTTCCATTTTCAACTCGACGTCCTGGTACCAGATGGGCAGGGCCCATTCCCTGTGGTGCTCACCGGCGACGGTTGCTACAAATTTGTGACCGAGGACATCACCATCGACATCTTGCGGCGCGGTTTCATACTGGCACAGTTCAATAGAACAGCCGTTGTCCCTGACCTCTACAACTCCGATCGTACATCAGGTCTGTACACCGTATATCCCGAGGCTGAATTTGGGGCCCTAGCCGCCTGGGCCTGGGGATATCACCGATGCGTGGATTTCCTGCTTTCACTGGATGAGGTCACCCCAGACGGAATCGCTGTAGTCGGCCATTCCAGAGGTGGAAAAACGGCTTTACTAGCCGGAGCAACCGATGAACGCATTGCCCTGACAGCTCCAAACGGATCGGGCTCGGGTGGGGCGGGCTGTTTTCGCTACCAAGGTCCGGATTCTGAGTGGCTAGCTGACAGCATGCGCATCATCCCGTATTGGTACGGACCACAGATGGTGCAATTCGTTGGCAAAGAGACTGAGCTGCCCTTTGATCAGCATTTCCTAAAGGCTCTTGTGGCTCCCAGAGCATTCCTTTCTACCGAAGGCTTGGGTGATCTATGGTCGAACCCCTCCGGTACATGGCAGTCCCATATGGCTGCCCGCGAAGTATATCGCTTCCTCAATGCCGAAGACCAAATCGGCCACTGGTATCGTGCCGGTGGGCATGACCATGGCAGCGCCGACTGGAAGGCCTTTCTCGATTTCATGGAATGGCAGTTCTGCGGACGACGATCCGAAGTCCGTTTTGACCAAAACCCGTATCCAGATATGCACCCGGCTTTCGCGTGGACAACTCCGGGCCTAGATAGTTAATCATAGCACTCACGTATAATACCATTGATACATCAATCAATTTGCAGAAAGGTATACAAAATGTATGTAGGATGTCAGGGAATAGGTACATCACGCCACGAACTACAGTTTCTTGTACGACACGGGGTCACGCATATGGATACTAAAATTGACCCGAGCAACCTCGATTTATTGCGCCAAAGCCGAGAGGAAGCTGCCGCGGAAGGCGTTGAGCTTGAAATGATTCACATACCCATCCCAGAGAGCATCACGTTGGCCCAAGATCCGCAGCGCGACCGCGATCTAGATGCAATTTGTGGCTGGATTGAAAATGCCAGTAAGGCAGGATTGCGTGGTCTGAACTACAATTTTTCGGTCGTGGGTTATCAGCGTACTGAAGCTCGCTATGGCCGCGGCGGCTCACAGTTCAGCTCCTTTGAATTCGTCAAATACGACAATAACGAACCGCACCAAGGCGGCCAAGTTGACCGGGACGAGATCTTCGCTCGAGCAGCCTATTTTCTCGAACATGTCATCCCCGTTGCCGAGGCCAACAAAGTGCAAATGGCCAGCCATTTGCCCGACCCACCAGCGCCAGAGTTACGTGGCGAAGTACGCTGGAATTTTCCTGTATTCGAAGGCTTAAAGCGGTTTAGCGAGTTAGTCAACAGCCCTTATCACGGCTTCAATTTCTGTTGCGGTGTTGCCGCCGAAGGCTTAGAAGATCCTGGCAAAGAGTTGCCGCCAATCGTCGAGTATTTCTCCAAGCACAAAAAGATCTTCAATGTCCACTTTCGCAATATTCGCGGTGGGATCAACGATTTTGTCGAAGTATGGCCAGATGAAGGCGACGTCGACATGCACGAACTGGCACAGATCTTCCACCGTACAAACTATCCCTATATGCTAATGCCAGATCACGCCCCGAACCATCCCGACGATGTTGCACCAGAAGGTGTATCTCGCCGTGTCAGCCAGGGCTGGGCATTTCAATTCGGCTATATTCGCGCCATGATCCAGGCGGTCAGCAAAGAAGGCACCAAAAGCCGCTTCTAATCTATGCAGCAGGCATAGCTCAAGCCAAAGTCGGCATCCGCCCAGCAGGGCAGATCTTTGTCACCGACTAGAAGGCGTTAGAATGGGTAAAAGACTAACCGGGGCCGGCGTGCAGCAAGCGTTAATAGCGTTGTTCGCGCACCGGCCCCTGCTGTAAACGCGCATAGAGATCCGCCCAATCCTTAGAGCCGTCATCATCCCAAATCTCCAGCTTAACGCCCGGTTCCTGCGCTGGGTCATTGCCGTGCTGACGAAAGTGCGGCCAGCAGTGATCGACCATATTGGCAAAATGTACAACCCGTCCGCCTTGCCAAACAACGGATAAAATATGGCGCTCATCCGGCACCCTATAAGGCTCCTTCATAAGGTATTTGCTCAACGCCGTTTCATTGACCTCGACGCCGAGACCTGGTCCGTCAGGCACTTGCAGATAGCCACCCGTAATGGATAATGGCTTGGTAAGTAGATCGTCAGTGTAATTGTTTATGCACGTAATCGTCGGCCACTGCGCCAAGGGCAACACTGCACCCAAGTGCGCAGCTAGTGCGGTCACCAATCCAACCCCGACCATCTGTAACCAAAACGGTTTTTCGAACTCACCTGCAAGTTGGCCCTGGCGCAGCACCGCAGAAACACCGCCACCAATGACAAAGCCGTCACAAACCGCCTCACGCACCGCCGTATGGAAGGGCGGCGCACCAAAGTGGAGGGCGATGGGCTTGGCAACCTGGCGGCGCAACTCCCGCTGCCCTTCAACATCCGCCTGGTTTATTGGCCCTTCGTAAATCGAAACACGTTCATATTGGTCGAGCCGCTGCATCACGGGTATCGCTGTCGCGGCGTTCATCAACATACCATTCCAATCCATATCAAGCCGGTAGTGCGCCGGTGTAACAGCACTGATCGCCTCAACCTGCTCATAGACATCGATCCAAGGACGGGTCTTAAATTTGTGAAAAATATATCCCGCTTTGACCGCATCCTGCGCTTCTGCAGCCAGATCCTCCGGTCCCATTTTAGTATTCCACCATGCAATCGGACACCAGTCGCGCACTTTGCACAGGTTAAATAAGCGATGCACAGGCACTTCCAATGCCTTGCCAACCACATCATAAATTGCCATTTGCAAACCGGCGCCGAGGCTATCGTCGCCAAGCAACTCGGCGGGATTGCGTCCGCGCACCCGTTCTAGGGCATCATTGCTAACCTTGCCCCAGGTATAGTGCGGCAAGGTCTCGCCATAGCCGACACTGCCATCATCGGTAGTAACGCGGATTAGTTCGACTATCTGCCACTGCCATACTAAGAGTGCGTTCCATCGGCGCACACGCTCAGTAAAGGGCACGCGCAGGGTAATACGTTCGACGTCTTTGATCCGTAGATTGGGTATCATATACATTCTCTAGGTTGCTCGTTATGTAGGTACGGTCGCCGTAATATATAGTTAGAGACACCTAAATATTTATCGTCATGTCAAGAGATGAGGTAGCCCCGTCGGGAGAGAATATCAAAAACAGGCACACACTTCAGTAAATCCACAGGCAAAACACTCACCTGTTTGACCACTTTTCCTAATGCCCTTTTACAATTCCTAAACACCCACCACAACCTGCCAATTGTACGCTCGGTAGATTGGAGCAGCGGTTTGCTAGCGCCCAAGCAGAACGACAGCGAATCTAATAGACGGCATCATAATGGAATTGATATACAAATAAAATCGCCGCCGCAGTTCGATTTATACGCATCTAACTTGGGTTATTGCTTGTTATCGCCAGCATTGCCTGCAAACAAAGTCTAGCCTTGGTGAATCCTTGTTTTCCAAGGCCAGACCGTCTGTTAAACTGCCAAACAACTCGGCTGCCGGACGTAGCATTACAATTATTGGCGTATCAAATATATCGAGCCTCGATACGAAGCCGATTGACAGAAACCTTTTCTACCTACTATTCTTGAGAAGTCCCGGACCTGATCGTATTTGGATGTCGGGCAGCGGATCTTTAAGATTTATGTGCCATCATATGCTGGAGTGGCTTCCGTTCAAAAACCTTTCACCTTACTATACTGTCCTGCCTATGCGCTACATCATCCACGATAGTCGTTATAAAGACATATGGGATGCTTGGGTCATGGTCTTGGCTATTGTGGTGGGAATTGAAATGCCGCTGCGGTTGATTTTTGACTTTCCCGAATCCACCTTATTTTTTGGACTCGATATTCTCTTGACTCTCGTCTTTTCAATGGACGTGATATTAAATCTGGTTCCCCCCATTTCCAAAGAAGACGATGCCCCCGAAAATGGCCAAAGGATCAACTACAATTATCTGAAAAGCTGGTTTACCATTGATTTGCTGGCCGCCCTGCCTTTCGGCTTGTTACTTAGTGGCTTACCCCTAGACAATAACCAAGGCTTTAAGATACTGCGGATGGTGCGGATGGTGCGATTGTTGAAACTGGCAAGAATCGTCCCACTAATACGTAAATGGGGACATTTTTACTCGCTCAACCCCAGCATCCTGCGAATGCTGGTCTTTCTCGTACTCATGGTATTTGCCGTGCACTGGATGGCCTGCGGTTGGATCAGTCTGGCCGGGTCAGCACTAACCAACGATTGGTATACCACCTATATCAAAGCTATTTACTGGGTCATCACCACCATGACCACCGTCGGTTACGGTGACATCACGCCAGAGTCCAATCATCAACTGATTTACGCGATCTTTGTTATGATTATCGGTGTCGGCACCTACGGTTACGTCATTGCCAACCTCGCCAATCTCATGGGCAATATCGATACGGCGCGAATGGATTTCGTACGGAAAATGTCCGTGGTGGAAGCATTCCTCGTTTACCGTTCGATTCCTGCAGATCTCGAACAGCGGATCCGCGAATATTATCGCTACATCTGGGAAAACCGCCTCGATCATAGCGAGGATGAAATGATTGGCGACCTGCCTGATTCGCTGCAATCCGAGGTAACCCTCTTCCTGAGAAAGCCGCTCCTAGCTCAGGTACCACTCTTTCAAGAGGCAGGAGACCTTTTTCATCAGGAAGTAGTTCGGTATTTAAAGATTCACATCTACATGCCCGGCGATAGTATCGTCCGCCAGGGTGAGCCCGGCGATAGTATGTACTTCATCAGCAAAGGCAGTGTCAAGATTCAAGATCGGGATGATCAGGACTCTTTAGCGGTACTAGGCGAGGGCAGTTTTTTCGGCGAGACTTCCCTACTTAAAGAACAACCCCGCAACGCCACCGTCTACGCTACCGATTATTGCAACATTTATAGCCTCGACAAAGCCAGTTTTGACAAACTACTCATACGCTTTCCCACATTCAAGAAGATCATCGCAGCCACCAGCTCCGAGCGCGAGGCCCAAGTAGCCAAGGCGGCAAGACCCGATCCGCGGTAATGACGCCAGCAGCGCTAATTTAAAACGGCTCGCGTTTATCCCGTATTCACGCTTGAAGGCTCTCTCGTTATACGCCTCCACACCCCCAAGCAAACACCGCGCAAAGACAGTTAAACCTGATAGGTCCAAAAACCAAAAGACACCCATACTGCTTGACCTAACGCCCTAAAATATCTTTTATGATTCCTAACCCTTCACACTTTTAAACCGCTACTGCTTTTGTAGCAAACGTTAACTAGGAAAATATGATTTTCACATACGAAGAACTCAAGCGTTTTTACAGAGAGATCAACAAGAGGGGAAAAACAGAGTTATTCCGTGAATGGAAAGGGGCTAAGGTTTTCTTAGTTCGCCACGACATCGATTTTGATTTGAAGTTGGCCCACGATGTGGCGGTCATCGAACACGAGCTCGGAGTTCGGGCGACGTACTTTATCCTAACCACATGTCATTCCTACAATGTGCTCTCGGAACAAAACCGAACATTTCTCAAAAGGATAATTGATCTCGGACATGAAATAGCACTTCATTTCGATCTCACGCTATACCCTGAAAATTTACAGGAGAAGGCGGAGAAAGAGGCTGAGATTTTATCGTTTGCATGTGGTGAAGAAGTTAAAAGTGTGAGCCTGCACAACCCTAGTTTACATGGGCAATATCCCTTGTTCGACAACTTCATCAATGCCTATGGTCCGGCCATGTTTTCAGACGCGAATTACATGTCCGACTCGTGCTTTAGCTTTAGAGGAAAAAAGCCATTTGAGTTCATCGATGGCATCGAAAACAGCATGATTCAGATCTTGCTGCATCCCTTGCATTTTTCTGAGCAAGGGTGGGGATATGATGAAATTTTTCCCGATACCTATAAGTTGTATATGAACGAAATCCATGCAGCTTTTTCATTGAATCCTACTTACAAAGAGCAGGTTGGCGATGATTTTATCGAACTTTTGAAGAAGAAGCTGTAATGAACATATTCGTACTCAATACGGTCGGAATAGGCGAGGACACCATTGAGTTGGTCAGCCGAGAAATCGAAATCAAAGGGATTATCGGTTTGTCGCAAAGAGAGGCGACCGACAAAATTTCTGACTACTCTTTTCAAAGCGACTTCAGCAAAAAAATGGGATTCGACTTTGTTGAAGTTGAATCTTACGGCTTATCGGATGAAAAAGACAAAGCACGACTGTTGGCGTTGGATATTGATGTACTCATTGTAACTGGATGGCAACGATTGGTGCCAGAGTGGTTAATTGAGCATTGTAATGTTTGTGTGATTGGCTCGCACGGAAGTCCTTTGGGAATTACAAAAGGAAGAGGCCGATCCCCTCAAAATTGGGCTTTGATTATGGGAATGGATTCTTTTGAGATCTCCATTTTTCAAATCGACAAAGGAATTGATTCGGGAAGAGTTTTTGCGTCAAGAAAATTCGAATACAGCGCGTTCGACGACATCAAAACATCTTACTATAAAGTAGTTTTGCTCACAGCGGGAATGATGATCGATCTTCTAAAAACTCCCGACTTCATTAGAAAAGAGTACGAAGAACAAGTCGACGAGGAAGCCGAATATTTCCCACAAAGAACAAGTGCTGATGGCAACATCGATTGGAACTGTTCAACAGACCAAATCAGAAATTTAATTCGTGCACTCACCCGTCCATACCCTGGTGCAACGAGCTCTTTCTCAGGAAACACAATCAAAATTTGGGATGCGATTCCATTCGAGATTAACATCCCATCAGAAAAATACAAAGCCGGAGAAATCGTCGAGATTTTCAACAAGCAAGACATTCTAGTCCGCACCGGAGAAGGCTTTATTCTCATCCAAGATTATGAACTCAATGGAGATAATACCCAACTAAAAGCAGGTTTAATCTTCGATTCATCAGACTTTACAGAAACGATGAATGTGATCATAGATCGGCACGAGCAGAAATATGAAGATTTGCCCGTCTCGACAGTGATTAAAGCATTCGGAAGAAAGACAGAGTGAGGAAGAGAGCGAGAATGAGGAAAGAAGGATTATTCCAACACTATTTTTTCCCTCATTCTCGCTCTCTTCCTAATTCTCACTTCAAGATTATTTTGAAGTCATAAGGCTTTCCTTAAACCTGATAGGTCCAAAAACCAAAAGACACCCATACTGCTTGACCTAACGCCCTAAAATATCTTTTATAATTCCTAGCCCTGTAAAGCAATGACGAGGCGGATCGTCGAGACACGCTATTAATAAATTGATCAATGCATTGGTCTCCAACATTACGCGCTATTTTTTCGCTGTTGCGCTACCTCGTCGGTACGGACGGCATGGCCGCAGACGCTGCGAACCCAGATATACGAAATAATTGTCCATATTGGCATTGGTCGAGCCTTTTGCACGGGTCATTGTCGTCCGCTCGCTCTATAGAGATCCGCAAAGCACTGGAGAACCTACCCAGCGGCGATATTCGAGCGAAGAAACTTTTTCTACGCGTAGCATAAGAAGCCAACTGATGAGCAAAAAGGAGATATACTAATATGACACAGCCGTATTACGACTTCTGTGTGGCGGCGGGTGGTGGCCAGCACAAGGATGGTGGCACCCTGTACACATGCCGACTCGACACTGACGGCAGTGCAATCCACGTCGTAAGCACGACAGAATTACCTAGTACTGCTCCTGGATATTTGACTGTCACCCGAACGCGATCTGGAGCGTCAATGCTCTATGCCACAAGTGGCGAGGAGATATCGTGGTTCGCACTTGGTGACGACGGTAAGATAGCGTTAAGCGGTAGCGCTCCAACAGCTAGCAATAGCGCCTCACACTTGTGTACAGATAGCAGCGCCCGTCTATTATTTACAGCAAATTATGGTAGCGGTACCGTGTCTTTGCTGCCTATCGCCGATGATGGTGCACTGGGTGAAGCAAAAGTGTATTCGCATGGTCCAGGAGCGCACGATGGTGCTGTAGGTAGTTGGGGCGAGGGACCACAATTCCGCCAAGAGTCAGCACACCCTCACGGAGTGGTAGTATGTGGCGGGCAGCTTTACGTAGCGGACCTAGGTACGAATCAGGTCGTCTGCTGGACTATCGATTTTGATAATTGCATATTGCGACCTGCAAGCGCTATCACACTGCACGATCTTGCGGGACCTCGACACATCCAGTTCACCAGCAGTGGCGACGTGGGATTTGCTCTAAATGAGCTTGATAATACAGTCTGTGTGTTGCGGCGTGATGCTGCTGCGGGAGGTGAACTGGAGTTGGTGCAGACGCTGTCCTCGTTGCCCCAAGGGTGGGCCGAAGCCCACGCCGATCCGACGACGTTCCCAAACGAAGTGTACTCCAAGCCTTCGCATGCCTCCGAACTGCTGCTCTCGCCTGATGATCGCTTTGTATATGCTAGCAATCGTGGACATGATTCAATTGCGGTTTTTGCAATAAATGCATCGGATGGAACACTTACACCATTGCAGTTCGAGCCAACCCGGGGGCGCATTCCTTGGGTGTTTTGTTTAAGCCAAGACGGCCGTTTTGTGGTAGTGCAAAACAATCACACGCGGGCTAATGAAACAGGACCAGACAGCGTCGTGGTATTTCGGCGCGAGGAGACTACCGGACTGCTCAACTTATCGGCAGCGCGCTTGGAATTTCCAACGGTGTCATCCGTTTGGGCACTCCCCGGAAGCCGGTCTTGAATTCATTACGACAATTGTGTTAGGCTAGCTCGGGCGCTTATTTGTCGTCACGGTGAAATCGGTCAGTTGTTAGGTTTGCTTGAATGGTGAATCGGTGCAAGAAATTTGCTTATGCGAGGGGAATCGTATGAAAATCGGCATACTCGGTTGTGCGCACGCCCATGTAAAGATCTACTGTACGCAATGGAATCGTGATATAGCGTTAGACGTCCAGCCCACAATCGTATGGGATCACGATACCGAGCGGATGGATCAGATGGCAGCACAATATGGCTTGCAAACATGCGAGACGGCAACAGAGCTTCTGGAGCAGGACGATTTAGCTGCTGTAGTGGTCGCTTCTGAGACTTCGCTGCACGCCGATCTGGTCGCCGCCGCCGCCACCGCCGGCAAGGCGATTGTATTACAGAAACCTATGGGGCTAACCTTGGCCGATGGCGAGCGGATCGCGGCAGCGGTCAAGGCAACACGGGTACCTTTTACCATGGCCTGGCAGATGCGGGTCGATCCGGAAAATTTGAAAATGCGCGAGCTTATCACCGCCGGCGTTTTGGGGCGCATATACCAAGTCCGCCGCCGCCATTGTCTGGGCATGCTACTCAACCCGGCGTTCGAGTCGTCTTGGCATGTGGATCCCGCGTATAATCGGGACATCTTTGCCGACGACGCGGCGCATGCGATCGATTTTATCTATTGGCTTTTCGGCATGCCGCAAACGGTCACCGCGCGTATGACTACAGCGCACAAGGCGACGATGCCCAACGACCACGGAGTTGCCTTGTTTGAATATCCGCACGGACTGCTGGCCGAAGTATCTTCTTCCTTCGCGGCAATCGCCGGTGAAAATACTACGGAAATCGTCGGCGAAAAAGGCGTGTTAGTGCAAAATTATGGCGATGCCCCAAGCGCCGACAAGCGCTTCGATCCGAAGGCGCCGAGTATGAAATGGTATTTGCGCGAGGCTGACGAATGGATCGTCAGCGAGATCGACGCACCGCAGGCGCAAGGCGAACGGATTGCAGGATTGGCCGCTCCATTGGCCGAATTTCTGCACGGTAGACGCCCGCCCTTAGCCACGGTCGAGGACGGGCTAAGCGCGTTGCGGCTAGTACTGGCCTGTTATGAAGCAAATGAAACGGGGCGGCGCCTTGTAATGACGTAAGATTTCTGTTTCCAAGTTCGTAATTTGCACGACTTACAGACCAAACCTATTGTGGGGATAATAAGACAAACAATAACCATCATATCTATGGGATGTACAAATGTCCCTAAGTCGAATTGACTTGGCGAGGGCCTATTCATTGTGAACCCGATCTGGCTTCGAGGCTTGGAATCTTATTTGCAGATACAAAAAAACCGCAGCAGAGCCAACCCCGCTGCGGAAAAGACTACTCATGCCCCCTATCTTGGTGGTTCTGGCGGATCAGGGACAAAAAAATACCCTGGCTTAGGTTCAAGCCGGGAGCGGTCATCGCTACTCGGGATTGGTTGGTGTCAATAAGGAGGCGTGGTAGTGCTGCAATTTCCATTTCCCTGATTTTTTCGTCATCACTCCTGTGGCACGGCGGGTTTGAGTTTCGGATGTACCATCTGGCCAGTTAATAGTTACTCCAAGATAATAGGTTAGGATTGCCGTGTTCCCATATACTCTGACCTTGCGGTGGCGAGGCTGGCTAACAGTGACCGAACCAGTTTCGTGCCAGGCTTTGACCCGGTCCCAGTTCCAAGGGGTTAGTAGGTTTCCTCCTGGATTAAAGGCGTCAAAATCTGGAGCATAATATTGCTGAGCGGCTTCTACATCATTAGCATTCCAAGCGTCGATAAGAGCTTCTTGAACAGCTATGATGTCTTCCTTATCACCTGCTTGGACGGAACCTACGAAGAATATCAGAGAAATTGCGGATACGAGATAATGCGGTGTACGCATGCGAGAGCCTCCTGCCAAAGGTTTTAAATAGGGGTTAGTCCACGAATCGATAGCAGCCCCAGTGATACCGAAAACCATAGGCATTCATGTCCTCGAGAGCAACATTCTCGTCACTAAGCGGCCTATTGTTCGGACCCAGCTGAAAGGCTAATCGGTTTTCTTCTTCCGGCGATGCGACTGAGGCTTCCCGGGCAACCAGTTCGGATTGCCCATCTTAGTCTTGGCCGCTACTCAAGTATAGGAAATTTAAACGCCCTCCTCCAAGTTATTCCGGCACTCAGGCATCGACCCTAAGCCCGCTTCGATGTTGCCCGATATTACGAAAGCATGCGGCATGATCTACTGCTCGATCTACTGGAGCAGATGGGCGCATCATCGCAGAGCAGGGCGGTCGTAAAGGACTACCTGCGTCTTCCGGACAGGCAGCAATCCAGCCGCGGTATGAGCGTTGAAGGCAGCCTCTCGCCGCTTCTGGCAGCGGTGATGCTACCCCCCCTCGACGCGTCCATGCACCGGTTATTGCGCCTAAACGGCCTGTTCTATGTGCGCTATATGGACGACTTCGTGATCATGGCCCAGAAGCGGCATCAATTGCGCCGGGCCATCAAATGCGTGCACGAGGTACTGGAGTCTGAGCGGAACCTAAAAGTTGGGCCATTTAGGATGTTAGTATTTTAGTATTTATAAACTCATTTGGACTTCTAAAGCCCAGTTTGCTATGGGGTCTTTCTTGATTGTAATGTAGCCGCCAATCGCTAATAACGGCCCGTGCTTCTCGTAAATTGAGGAACATTTCTCTCCCCAGACATTTGTCGCGAAAACGGCTATGGAAGCTTTCTATGTAACCGTTTTGCCACGGACTCCCCACATAGGGATTAAGCCTCTACCAACTCGAGATCGGGCTGGCCATTCTCTGCCGGCGCCTCTACCTCGTTCTCTATCTCGCCATTGTCTACACTCTCTACATGAGGTGGAAAC
>JACLAC010012618.1_pt1 | contig 12204 bp, 12 predicted proteins | sample 8027881 | NCBI WGS metagenome assembly JACLAC01 (sample SAMN15725517, study PRJNA655200) | protist metagenome | isolation source: fluorescence activated cell sorting (FACS) single amplified genomes of... | place: Spain: Blaines Bay Microbial Observatory, Mediterranean Sea | collected 2016-01-19 | reverse complement strand
ATGGTGAGCGCTGTGAATACCTCGATTTCTCAAGAATATCGTGAGGAAATGGAAGGAATTGCTTCCGTAATCGATGTTGCTTACGAAGAGGTGTTGCTCGCGAATGTGTACTACGAAGTGTCAGGTATAGGAAAGAACGTGTCTCTGTTCGAAAGAGCATGCACGTCCATCGTAGCTCAGAACACGAACGGAAGTGTTTTTCTTGCGAGAAATCAAGATTACCCTCCACCATTCGAGTTGGTCGAATTTCATGCTGTTTTCAAACGAAACGACGATATCGTATTTCAAGGTAGGGTACTCTCTTCTTTTCTTTCCTCTTTTCTTTCCTTCCGAAGCCGTAACAACAACAACTTTAACCAGGTACTGGATTTGCGGGTACGATCGGATTGGCAACTGGTATGGGTCCATCATGGTCTGTTTCAATCGATGCGAGAAGTTATGATAAGAAAGGAACAAAGGATGGAATCGATGAGGCATTGAGATCGGCTGAAAACGGTGCTGCCGTGTTTCCTCTATTCACTAGATCAGCGTTGGAGAGTAATCTCGGATCTTTCGATGATGCGATAGATTATTTCAACACGCATTCCATGATCATGCCAGGTTATCTTATTGTCGCAGGAAAAAATCAAGGTGAGGGAGCTATTGTGACGAAAAATGGATCCTTGACGAATGCAAATATACTTCGCCTCTTTGATCCGGCGGTTCGAGATGATGGAGGTGGTGATTGGTTTGTCGTTCAAACCAACACAGATCATTGGTTGCAGGCACCGAACTATCCTGGATACAAGAACACATCTCGACGTGGTACTGCGTATCATTCGTTGACGTCCGTGGGTCCGGACTCGATCGATTTCGATCATCTTTGGGACGTTCTCTCAACGAAACCCGTGGAAAACGCCGCAACGATCCATCGTGACTTTGCGTTTGCTGCGGATGGTATCTACGAGACATTCAAAGTGCATGGTCCGTTATTGTAACTTATCTTTCGACCTTCTTCTCTTATCCCTGTGCATATATTACATTGGTCGTGTTTGTTTGTTTTTGGTTTGTTGTGTGTGTTTGTCTTTTTCTTGTAAATATTCTCTAGAATGATCTGCACACAAGTTATTAGTTGAACGCCATCCTCCTTTTCTCTCCGATTTGAAAGAACTGATTCTCTTTCTCTCCAAACCCCCAAAACAACGTCAAAGTAAAAAAAGTCCTCCTCTCTCTCTCTACACACACACACACACCGATCGATATCAACAACAAAATCAACAGCATCACTTACTCAATCGAATCATCATCACTATCTATATAGAACAACTGTATACAATCCAGCTTTCTTGTGAACGTTGACCCCGTTTTTCACCGATTTGAAAATCTCGATTCATCCCAAAACCCAAAACCAAGGTCAAAGAAAGAAAGAAAGTCTCTCATTGAAGAAATACCTGATAACTACAGCAGCCGTATCGAGTACTCAATCAAATCACTATCTATATAAAATCTCTAAAAATTGTATACAATCCTTGAATTGAACGTTGACCTCCTTTTCTGTGATTTGAAAATCTCGATTCATCCCAAAACCCAAACCCAAGGTCAAAACAAAGAAAGTCTCTCATCTAAAATGCCTGATAACTACAGCAGTCGTATCGAGTACTCAGAGAAGTACAGTGATGATAAGTATGAGTACAGGTATGTGAAGTTTGTGCGACGTTTAAATTTTTTTTCAAAAAAAATCTCGACGAGTGTTCTCGATTATCCCGAGAAGATTCTCGGCTCGAACTCACAGTCCCTCATAGACTTCCCCTCAAATTAACAAAAATCATAAATCATCATTCTCATTCATAAAAAAATATACATACAGACACGTGATCCTCCCGAAAGAGTTGGCGAGAAACTTGCAGAAGAATAAGCTTATGGACGAAAAGGAATGGAGAGGAATCGGTGTCCAGCAGAGCAGAGGATGGGCTCATTATGCTATACACCGGTACGAATCCTACTCTTTCCCTCCCTCTACTCATACACTCACACATTTTCCACAACAGTCCCGAGCCCCACATTCTTCTCTTTCGAAGACCCTTGGGAACCGATCCCACGACCGGAAAGATCAACCCGGAAATGCAAAGAAAGGCGAAGGAGAGATACATGCGTGAGTATGTTCTCAACAAAGCGGAATAAAGTAAATTTTCTTTTTTTCTTCATGTATCATATCTTTTTGTTTGTGTCAATGTGTGTAAGATGTTGTTCTTGAGAGAATGTGTGTATGTTTTTGTTCGTTGTTGTCGTCGGTGTGTCGCACACCAGTGTGATGGAGGTGGAAACGTCAAGGGCTTGGTTGGACCAAACCCAAACGATTTTCCATGTAATAGTTTTTGTGTGTGTGTCTCCTCTTCATACTTTTCTTCGTGTTATGTACTGATTTCAACAACTTTAATATTATATACATTTTTTAAAAACTTCACTCATCAAAATCAATCCACTCGTTCGTAAGTCCGAGATAAAACTTTTTCGTCTTGCTCTTTGTCAATGCCTTTTCAAACATAATTCCAGTACCTGTTTTCGTCATAATCGAGTTTGTATTGGGGCGTTGACTTTTTCAAGTAATTTTTTTTTTGCGGTATGTGTAAGCGATCAGAGTGATGTTCTTCTAATTTGAGTCACGTAATTGAAACATGAAAAAGTGAGTTGATTGATATTCTCGCGCTTCGCGCTCGAACACCACGTACTACCACCCCTTCGAGCCAATCGACGACCACGATTTAACCACTCTCTGTCCTCCGTAAGCTCTGACGTGATCTCGTTACGACTCAGAAACCACTGAAAAAGTTCGTCCGAACTCGTGAACTCGTTTCGTGACACGATACGAGCTTGAAATACCATATCACGTAGATTATCAATGTTCACGTGCGGTATTCTGCATCTCTGCGATGCACGAAACATGTCCGGAAATGTCTCCTTCAATTTTTCTGCTGCCTCGTTCAAAATCTGTCTCTCGCTCTCTGCAGCTTTCTCAGCCGAAGGTAGATCGACCAATTTCACGGGCTCTGCCATGTTGATCTCCTTGAAAAGCGAACAAATCATGGAATCGACATCAATCTTTTTCGTTGAAACTTGAACAGGCAAGACTTCTACAAGTACCTCATCGTCCTCCGCAACATGACCGCTCTTGAACAATTCGACAAAGGCACCGATTCGATGTTGCCCGTCCAGTACGCCCGTTTCCACTTCCGCATCGTTCCACTTCGCTTCGAACACGGACACGACCCCGGGAAATCCGATCTGATCAACATCCTTGGTAGAGAATGTTTTCAGAATATCCTTGGCAATCTTTTTCGATCTGTCCTGACGAAACACACGATTTTTACGCCAGAAAGGTATCAAGTCTCTGTTCATAAGATTTCTAAGCGGAGTCGCATACACGCGTTTGTATCCCAAATCCATCAAAAGACGTCCGAAACGAGGATCGATTTCTTCTTTTGAGATTTCCGTCAATGAAATTTCTAACTCGCTGTTTATATTATTACTATTGTCCTCCACGACGTCGTCCTCGTCGTACGTCGTCGTGAGAGTCGAACCTTCCACCAACTCCGACGCCGCGACGCGAAGCTCCTCTTGCAACTCCTCCTTTTCCTGTCGATACTTTCTCTCACTCGATCGAAGCAAATTCCACGCTGTATGACTCAACTTCTTTTGATCCTCCATCAACGACTCTACTTTTCTCAACTTTTCTACCTCTACCAATCCCAATCGAGACGCGATCTTACTTCGTAACGTTTTCGTAAAAAACGTACGCATCATTCTCTTTACCTACACAGTCTTCCCGTACCAAAAATTGTCAGTATGTTCAGTATACTTTAAAAGGATGGATTATCGATGAAACTTGTCAAAATCTGAAAATGTCGAAATCGCGCTCTGTATACACAGTGTGTGTGAGTAGTCGATGAAGATTTTCGTGGGATTTGGAGAGAAACTTCGAAATTTCAAATTGAAGGATTCGTGGAAAATTTTGGAGAGATTGTGTGTGTGAGAGAGATGAGGATGGTGTGTGTGTGTGTGTGTGTGTGTGTCGTCCGGAAAAAAAAGTGATGCTGAGGAGTCTGAAACGTTTTGACGACGAAGATCATGCTTTGTGTGTGTGTGTGTGTTTGTCGTTTTGTGCGCGTGATGGTGTGGTACACACACACATTTCTAGTAAAAATCTCATCATACTCTGTCTGCCGTTTCACACATTCCGACCAACATTCAAAATCCTCAAAAAATCTTACAATGATAATATTAGTTCTTCTTATCTTAACAATCACACCCACACAAAGCATCGATAATGGTATTGGTGTGTCTCCACCAATGGGCTGGAGAAGCTGGAATCAATTTCAGTGTAATATAAATCAACCACTGATTGAGGAGACGTATTCGTTGATGGCGTCGAAATCGAGAAACGACGAGAACGGGAAGCCGACGTCGCTCTTGGATTTAGGCTACGTATCGGCGGGTATCGACGATTGTTGGCAAAAATGTGATTCAGGTCCAAGTAATCAGGGATTTCATAATGCATCGGGTTATCCCATTGTTGATGAAACAAAGTTTTGGGACATGCGATCCATGACTTCCAAAGCAAAGAGCCTCGGAGTAAAACCGGGATGGTACGTTCATCTCTCTCTCTCCTCTTCATGATCACGCGAAATCACGAACTTTATCATAATACAGGTACGGAAACAATTGTAGATGTAAAGAACAACAAACCCGATGTCATATGAATGCGAACGAAACGAACGATTCATGTTTTCGAGGTGATGTTGAAGCGACGTTGAATTTTGGTTTCGAGTCGATTAAACTCGATGGATGCGGAGATCAAAAGAATGTGACGCACTACGCGAAGCTTGTACGTATCACCTTCCATATATTCCTCAACTCTCTTACTCATTCTCGAAACTACAGTTCAACGAATCTGGTGTTCCTGTCATGATTGAGAATTGTCACAACGGCCTTCCGACATATCCGTATTTTGATGAGAATCATCAAGTCTTGTGTCCCATGAATTTCTTCAGAAGTTCCACAGACATAAGACCGACGTTCGGAAGCGTTTTGATTAATCTGCGTACGACATCTGCTTACAACGATCCCAAACTGACAGGACCAGGGTGTTGGAGTTATCCGGACATGCTTGAAGTTGGTGTCACGAACAGTCAACATCCGAATTTTCCCACCTTGTCCTTTGTCGAGGCTCGAACACATTTCTCAGCGTGGTGTATCGTGTCCTCACCGTTGGTCTTGGGAAATGATTTGCGAGATCAAGATAAGATGGATGAAATATGGCCCATCATTTCCAATCGCGAGGCCATTGCGGTAAATCAGGCTTGGGCTGGTGATTCCGGAACTCTGATCAAGCAAAGTGATGAGGAGACACATTTCTCAAATTGCTCTTGGTTCAATAATGATGGGTGCAGTCATCCTTCTTTCATGATTTGGAAGAAAGTTCTTGCGATGAGTGATGATGATAAAACTGTACGCGAAGTCGCTGTGCTGCTCATGAACAACGCGAACGTGTCTCATGATCTTACCGTTGATTTCGCTCAAGATCTGAACATGTCTTCAAGTGGCTCCACCGTGACTGCAACAGTCCGAGACATACACGCACACAAAGATCTTGGAGATTTCGTGGGTAATTTCACTGCAAAGTCCATTGGTCCTCGTGATTCTGCCTTTGTTGTGATTACAACGACTACTGGTACTTCAACAAAGCTTAAGATAAAAATAAAGAGTGGTCTAAAATTATGAAGCCCATAAGATAAAGAACAAAACGCAGAATATTTCACACCATGAGCGTCGTGCTTTTATACTGCATTGTGCGCTATGATGATGAGCTGATGTTGGGCCGTTGGATGATAGTATACGGTAACCTAAAAAATTTCGGTTTCTCGATTTCAAAAGATTCCTTGCTGTGTTCTTCTCTGACACTCCAACCTGCTCCCAAAAAGATCTCATTTTGAATCGTACTCAAACACATACAAATTCAAGAACAAGGAAAAGAATATGACTTGGTGGAAGTTCTTACGTAAAGGAGATGCAAAAGTGACACCTTCTCGTGAGAGAAGAGACAGAGAGAGGGAGAAGAAGGGAAGTTCGGTAATCTTCGAGAAACCGCCTCTGAAAATGTGGCTCATGAACTATCAAACCATGATAAGGCGATACGGAGGACAACAACATCCTCGTCTGGATCAGTATGATGTACTAAGAGATAGTGGAGAGCTTGTGGAATGGAGATACGTACCTCTTGATGCCACAACTATCTACGTCTCGCACGAGTGGACCGGAAGCTCGAGTCCGGACCACAACGGAACTCAGATGTATCATCTGCTTCGATTGTTGAGACGTCTTCGTGAAGGAGAGATTTCTCGTACAGATATGGATGCATTTCATAGTCTCTTGTACAAGCATAACTATTCAACTACAGCAGAGGAGTGGAAACAAGTGCTCGACCCGGAAAAGACGTTTATTTGGTACGACGGATTCAGCGTGCCGGAATCGAAACGAGAGGACGGATTTCGATCGATACCTGCATATATTCAGAGATGTGATTTCATGATTATTCTGGCCCCAGGATGTACTCATGTCGATAAGATCGATCCGAGGACAAAGAGAAAGATGAATCTGTGCTATCGAACCTACCGTCTTGACGCAAGATGCGTGTTTGAGATGTTCAGCTCGTTTCTCAGCACGAAAGGAGGAGAGAAAGCAAAGCCCGCGCTTTCGGTGAGAAGCGGAACCGGCATTCCTAAATGGATCTCACCGTTAGAGTGTCAAAAACTAGCAGTGGGTACGTCCTCATTTGGGTGCTGCGAGACGAACCATACAGTTATCAAGAAGTGTAGACGTCCTGTGAGTCTCGAACTTCTGGATCGATTGATCGAGGAGAGAGCTCGCTCTCTTTTTGAAAAACGACGACACGAAGTTGCTCGAATGATGATTTGTTTGAAGAAATGGTGGCTACGAGGACTCGATTTCAAGCATCAGAAGGTTTCAAATGTGAAGACATTCAAGAACATTTTGAGATGGAAGTCTCCGGACGACAACGAGTGGTTTGATCGTTGTGACTTCCCTGTCTTACTTTACGCTTCCTTGAATGATCAACGAAATGTCGTCAAAGAGTTGCTGGAAAATATAAGTGAGGAAAACAAGAATCTTCGGACAAAGTACCTTTGTTCGCGTATTCCCAAGTCTGGACTATCGACACTTGGATTCACGGGTCATACATCTGCGTTGCACTGTGCGATGGCTGGTGCGTCTTACGAGGTTGTAGTTTTACTTCTTCAACATGGTGCTGATCCGTACGATTCAGACATTGCTGGAAACGATCCTCTTATGTTTGCTTCGATCTTTGGACGCACGGATAACGTCAAGTTCTGGCTGAAGAGATTTCCGGACTGGGATCTTGAGAGGAAGAACAAGGTTGCAGGTGGCGTCGCTCTCAGTCATGCTGTATTCATGGGGCCTCGCCGTTTTGAACTCGTCAAAGTGCTTCTCGAACACGGAGCTTCGTGTAGTCATTACACAGACTTAGGAAGCTCGATCTTAATTACTTTGTGCTCAAGCGAGGATGCAGATCCAGAGCTTCTCAAGTTATTGCTCTCGAAAATGAAGAGTGAAACAGTGAACTACATGCTTCGTGGCAGAAGTCTCAAGTGGCGAAATATAATATGGTGATGGCTAGGCTTCATTGTGTCGCCAAGCACTTGTGGATGCGAGGATTGAAAGAAGAAAAAAAGTTCGTATCGGATGACCAGAAAAGCGCGATAGAGAAGTTCAAAAAGAAATTGAGATGGAATAAGAACGAAACCTGGTTCGACCGCGATGGTGTTGGTCTTCTCTTCTATGCAGCCAGCAGCAATGAAGAGAACGTTGTTGCGGACTTGCTCGAAGAGCTGAAGCGAGACTTTGAAGGAGAGGAGTACTCTAGACGTTTAGAGTCACGTATTCGAAAAAAAGGTTACATTGCGTTGGGAGTTTCTGGAGGAGCAACAGCCTTGATAGCGGCCATGGTAGGTGCGAGTCCTGGAGTCGTTTCAATGTTGCTTGAGTATGGTGCGAAAGTTGACAGTGTCGATGTGATGGGTAATGATGGCTTCATGCTCGCATCTGCTATTGGAAGCCCAAAGAACTTGCAGTGCTGGCTCGAGAGAGTAAAAAAATGGGATCTGAATAGACAGAGTACCTTGGTAGGTGGTTGTGCACTGGGACACGCTACATATGTTGGAGCGAACAAACTTGAGACGGTGAAGCTTTTGATAGATGCAGGTGCTTCCCTCGACTATCGAACCTTTGGTGGTAGTACATTGCTGGTAAATGCTGTAGGCAATGAGGACTCGGACCCAGAGATCATTCGTCTAGTTCTTGAGACGCTCAAGTCCACACACAGTCCAGAAGAGTTGTCTTCCATCGTGAACTATAGAAGAAAATCGACCACATTCAAGTGGAAAAGCATTTACTTTGTGGCAAAGTCATTGTATCGTACGGCTTTGTCAACGTCAGGTCTGATGAAATATCTTGCCATGGAAGTAGGAACGACGCCGCTGAATCTTGCAGTGGCGAGAGGTGATGTCGAAATTGTGAAGTTGCTGTTGGAATATGGTGCTGATCCATATATTGAGAACGATATAGGGATGAACGCGTTTGATATTAGTGAGAAATGTGGTCCGTTTCCGACAATTCAAAAAGTTTTGCTGCTTAACGACAACCCATAATAATAATAAAAAATTAACTACTATCTAATAAAACATCAAAACGTTTATGATGAAAACAAGCTGATGATTAAACCCAAAGCTTTGCTCAAATCTGCTCACATCGCAACCACAAAAATTCAAAATTCATTCACATTTTTTTTAACTTCTATATCATAACAAATTCAAACAAAAGAATGATCGTAAAGCTGTATTTGATTCTGTACAATTTCTCCTGCATTTTGGGATGGTGGATGGTGGAAGTCGTGACATCGCAACCACAAAAATTCAAACAATCACATTTTTTTTTATTTTTACTCTCTCTCTCTCTCTAAAAAAATGATCGTAAAGACATATTTGATTCTGTACAATTTCTTCTGCATTTTGGGATGGTCCAAATGTATGATGATGACAGTTCAAGCATTGAGTGAGGACAGATCGGCAACGTCCTTGTATGAGGAGATGGAGGACGTCTTGACGTACACGCAGACGGCGGCCGTGTTGGAGATTCTGCACGCTCTGTTTCGTTTCGTGAGATCACCCGTCGTACCGACGACATTGCAAGTTGGATCCAGAGTGATCATTTTGTGGGGATTCACACGTATCTCTACTGTGGCACAGGGTGATTTTTCTTTGTTTCTGATGATCGCGAGTTGGTCCGCGGTGGAAATCGTCAGATACAATTTCTATTTCGTGCAGCTCGTGTTCGGAAAGAAACGAATGCCGTATGTACTGTTTTGGATGCGATACTCAGCGTTCATGCTGTTGTATCCTTCTGGAATTTCAGGAGAGATCCTTCAAATTTTGAGTGCCAGAAAGAACGATATTCCCGAGACGTCGTTTCATTTTCGATTCTCCACTCTGCTTCTCGTGTTGTACGTTCCTTTGAGTCCGTTCATGATCATGAACATGTGGGGAAATCGCAAGCGTGCATTCAAAAAGGCTGCACAGGCAGACAGACCTCCTCGACCTATTCGAGGTGTCGTGTGGCCCGAAACGAAACTCGGTGGACGTGTCAAGACGACCAACACGAATCGTTCGATTTGGGCTGCGTCTGTTCAGAACGTGGACAAAGCATTGGCTGAAAAGGTGAGAAAGGAGAAGAATTGGAGATTCGGATACGTGAAACATGTTGTGGATCACGTATCCTTGTGTGCTGACAGTTACGACAATGCTGTTCGAGTTGCGACGGACGGATTGGCAGCTGCACACGATCAGTTTCGTTTCGCTTTGGAGGACGGAGAGTGGATCTCCTTGAAACAGGCAATGGAGAATCCGAAAAAAGATTGTTTCACACATGTTGAGATTCAGGGTAAGGGTAAGATCAGAGAGGAACTCGTCGTACCGTACGGTGGATCGGACCCCTCCAAACCTTACTTTACGTATCGTGACGTGGACACGGAGTTGAAAGGAAACGAGCTCCTGAAACAGCTCGATCGATGGGAATCTTACGGTTCCATCGAGACGAGTGCAGCTGATGCGGTGAGATATTGTGTGAAGAATCCCGGTAAGTTGAATTTGACCGGAAAATTCTTTGTCTTGTTGGGTGCTACGAGTGCGATGGGACCTCTGGAGATTCTCTTGGGACATGGTGCCACGATTGTTGCGGTGGATCTCGATCGTTCGTTTGTCTGGAAGAAGCTCATCTCAAAAGCTCGTTCGGGTGCTGGAAGAATCTTGATTCCCGTGAAACGTGAGCGTCTTCAGAGCAAGGATCCCAAGACTCTTTCCGACGATGATCTTGCAGAGATTGCGGGATGTAATCTTCTCACGGATACTCCCGAGATTGGTGATTGGATCAAGAACGTAAGAAAACAGTACGTTGTTGGAGTGTTTTCGTTACATCACTCACTCACTGAATGGACTCACCAAATCAATCCCCAGGTACAAACAACCGCTCACCATTGGAAACTACACGTACCTCGACGGTGGACTTCACGTTCAACTCGCAATCGCATGTGATGCGATTATGGAGACTGCAATCGGAAAGGACAAGGATTGTGGTGTTGCATTTTTGTGTACACCCACAGATTGCCATCCGATCACGGCAGACGCGTGGAATGCCGCGAAAGAGGCTCGCAAGAAACAACCGTTCTGGCAAAGTATGATTCACACCTTGAGCGGAGGTAAGGTGTTGAAACCAAACTACGGACCGATTGTGAAACAACAAAAAGGTGAGAACATTCATCTCGTCAACGGAATCGTTTCTGCACAAGGTCCGAACTACGCTCTTGCGAAACGTATTCAACACTGGCGTGCGATGATTGCGTGCTCCAGAGGACAGGTCGTGTGTTCCAACGTTGCTCCTTCGACTGCAACCAAGAGTGTGGTACATGCTGCCACATTTGCTGCTGCGTACGGTGGTATGCACAATTTTCCTCCCATGGAAGTGATGTATCAGGAGACTTCAAATGCAATGATGGGTGCACTTTTAATTCATGACGTCGTTACGTCTGGAAAGGCACACGCAAAGGATGTCAAGATCAACCCGATTCTTCTTTTCAAGAACGGTTCCTTCCATGGTGGTGTCTGGCGTGCTGCCAGTACAATCGGAAGTATGGGTGAGACATGTTTCATCTTGTACTACTTACAGCAGTACACGGGTCTGATTGTTTTGGGTCTCACTGGTACGGTGCATTGTGGTTTGTGGCTTGCTGGGATTAATTTGGTGTGAGTTTTGTCGATTCGTTAAAATTTTGCTCTCGTAAATTTAGTTATTGAACAACATTGAAATATATACATAAGCTCTTAACAGTTTTAACCCAAAAGAGGACTCAAGGTATAATCCAAATCTTTTGTCTCCTTTACGTGTAAGTACGCAAACACGCAACAGAAAGCACTCGTCACACCGCATATCGCAAACGTACCGACCTCCTGAACATTTTCGTACATGAAAGGAAAACTCGTGACTGTGATTAGATTGAACGTCCATAAGAAGAAGTTCGCGACAGCCATCGCACGATCGCGAATCTTTGCATCAAAGGTTTCAGCACAAATGACGTAGAATAGAGGTCCGGGTCCGAGAGCGAAACCTGTGTTGGTTTGTGTTTGTTGTCTTTTTCCTAGTGATGAGTGAGGAATCATAGTACGTACCCAAGAAATACAACATCAAAAGAGGAATCACTGCAATTTGAAGTACGTTGTGAAGTGTAGAGGTATCATCTGAAATCAATGTGATCAGAGCAGACGTCAAGGACACGAGAAATAATGATGTTGTCATGAGTACAAGTGACTTCAAAAGAAGAGGACGACGACCTCTCGTGTCAACAAGATATCCACTGAAAAAGGTTCCGAAAACATTTACAAGATTCGTCAGCGTACTCGACAGGACAGGATTCGGAGCACCGGCATCGCTGAAAATACCGGGAGTGTAGGAAATGATTGCATTGATTCCCGAAAGCTGCTGACAAGCTGCAATACCGAACGCAAAGAGAAACCAATGAATTGTGTTATCGTCACGATTTGAGGATCGTTCGACCACTTTTCTTGTTGTAGTGGTCGGAGTCTC